>Ga0105239_10002266_pt1 | contig 24585 bp, 26 predicted proteins | sample KBSC44metaG_FD_92761 | JGI IMG/M metagenome (GOLD analysis project Ga0105239, IMG submission 92761) | Corn rhizosphere microbial communities from Kellogg Biological Station, Michigan, USA - KBS C4-4 metaG | ecosystem: Host-associated > Plants > Roots > Rhizosphere > Soil | place: Michigan, USA...
GAGCTGTTGCAACGTCTCTGTGCCGCGCTCTTCCTCGATGCCAACAAGGGCCGACTGATCCATAAACAAAGCCTATATCTGCGGATCAAGGCCCTGGTACGAAAGGCCAGTATTACAAAGGAAGTAGGAACGCACACCCTGCGGCACAGCATCGCCACGCACCTGCTGCAAAGCGGGATGAAACTGGAACGGATCAAGGAGTTTTTAGGGCATGCGGCCCTCGACAGCACCCAAATCTATACGCATCTGATTAACGAACCTCAAACAATAAACGATGACCTTTGAGCAGTATCTACAGGACAAACGCTATAGCCCTCACACGATCCATCATTACCGGCTGTATGCTGACCTATTTACGGACTGGCTCAGCCAGGAGCAGCTGACCGGGGAACAAGCCGCCTACAATGACGTAATCGCTTTTATGCGCTACCTGAATGAGAAAGGTAAAAGCAAGAAGATGGTACACAGCCAGCTCAACGTTCTACGGCATTACTTTACTTACCTGATCAGTGAAGGAAAGCGAGAAGATAACCCAGCAGCAGGAGTATATGTGCGGGGCATTGTACGGAAGCTGCCCAGCAACCTGCTGTCCATGGAAGAGCTGGAAGAACTGTACCAGTGCTATCAAGTACAGATTAATGTTGACCCTGGTAAAAAGATCATGTTGGGCCTGCTGGTCTACCAAGGCTTGCAGGCCGAAGAGATCAACCGGTTGGAAGCCGTTCATATCCATCTTAAAGAAGGGAAGGCCTTTATCAAAGGGACTTCTTACAGCAATGAGCGATGGTTGCCCCTGCAGGCCCATCAGGTGGTAGAATTACAGCAATACCTCGCTGTTCATCGGCTTAGGGAAGGCCCTCTATTAGCTCCGCCGGTTCGGAGCAACGCCAGCCCTAAAAGCCTCCACAACTGGATGAAGCATATGATCGTGCAGCTCCAAAAGCTCAACCCGAAGATCATTAATGCGAACCAAATCCGAAACAGTGTCATCACGTTTTGGTTGCAGCGGTACAACCTGCGCCAGGTACAATACATGGCCGGCCACAAATATGTAAGCAGTACGGAGCGCTACCAGGTGCTTAATACGGATGACCTGCAAAACGAGCTGCAAAAGCATCACCCCATGAGCTGACCCATCCCACAAGACCCACGCTGCGAGCAGGGAGATCAGTGGGCAGTCCTGTCTGTCCACGCTTCAAAAACGCATGCCAGGCGGGCGGTGCCGCGCCCGGCATGGTTTTGCGCGGCCCGCCAGGCTGCCCTCCGCTGCTTCCTCTGCGGGCTGAGCCCGCAGCGCAGCTCCACCTTAAAGTCCGCCACCTGCCCGTGACCGGCCGCTTCCTCTTAGGATTATGCCTCCGCGTTGCTCCGGCAAAACACCAGGGCCGAACCGCGGGTAGGGGCCCGGCGGCCTCGTACCTCGGCCTTCCCCCGTGCCCCACGGCCGGTCACATGGCGGCGGTGGCGGCGACCATCTTCCCATCGGCAGGATCGTAACGGGAGAATAAGCAGCCGCCGGCGATCGGCGGTAGAATAAAGCCGAGCGTCAGTAACGCCGTTGGCTACCCCGCCGCCCGCCATAAAAGCCCGGACATTGTCCTTCACTCTAAAGCCTCCATGGGGCTTTTATAGCGTTCGTCGGAGTCGGTTGCTCCCTTCCTTCAAACCGGCCGTAAAGAGGTGCTAATAGAGCTGGCAGCACGCCCGCTGACCGGAGGTATAAAACGCCGATCCTGCCGCCCGGTTGTGTTCCCACCGCTGCTGTGCGTTTATACCTACGGGCGGCGCCGGCAACGGCGTTCCTACAGCTGGACATTGTTCCGCAGCTGATCGCCGGCGGCAGATTGCTGTCCGGCCTTTTTCTTGCCGGAGTTAAGTCCCATACCGCGCTCAGGTCTTCCGACGAAGGTCTCCAGCCACAAATGTCTTCGCTGCCCGGCGGTGCAGCTCTGCTGCTTTACATAATGTGCTTATCGGACCGACCGTAGGGAGGTGCGGAGCCCGAGGGACGAGGGCGCAGCGAATCGATAAGATCACATTATGTAAAAGCCGGGCAGTAGCATCTATAATACAGGCCACTCACTTGCCCTGCAAACGATCAGTTGGAAACGCAATACACTTTTAATGTATGGGCCCTGGGTTCGAGTCCTAGCGGAGTCATTTTTTTCTTTCAATTGAAAAAAAGAAAACCGCTATCTTGGAGGGTAGAAGTTCTTTGAATGTACACTTATCCGACTGCCACGGAAAGGGGCGTCGGGTTAAAAAGGGGATGGTAGGTATTATCCGTTTGGATTGACCATGGCCGGCATAAGCGATAAGGCCGTAAAATCACAGTACGGAGAAAATAAATACAGGTTTAATGACGCGTCAGAATTGGCCAATAAGGAATTTTCGGATGGCGCCGGTCTGGAGTTGTACGAAACGGATTTCAGAGGGTATGATCCACAATTGGGAAGGTTTTGGCAACCGGATCCGTTTGCAGATCTCTTCGAGGATTGGAGCGGTTTCTCGTTTGCGTATGATAATCCGGCGCAATTTAATGATCCGCTTGGATTAAGTCCAGAGGATGGTGCTCCGGAAAATGGGCAACAACAAAAGCCCAAGCCAAAACCAAAACCGAAGCCAAAACCGAAGGTTAAGGAATTGGAGCCCGTGATCGTAATCGGGTACAAGCCAAATTGTCAAACCTGTAAGCTGAAGCAGACGCCGACGATTACAGCTGCACCGCCGCAAAAGCCGTCGCCTATAAATTGGCTGGGTTGGCCTGAGTATACGCCAAAGGATGTTCAGACATGGCAGGCGGATCATTTTTTGTACCTTGATAGGCTGTATGCGGGAGCACCCTTGATCCAGGGAGGAGAATCGGAGCATTACATTGACGCTCTCGACATGTATAAGTTGTGGACGAAGAGCGAAAGGGAGGGAAGGATGATGCAGATCGGGGCGGTGATTATCGTTCTGGGGCCTGCGGCTGCTGTGGAGATGGGTTTTGCTTTGAACGAGGTTGGAATTGTCGATCTTTATAGGACTGCTTACTATCTAATCGAGCGGGGATACAATATATTTGCAAGGGATCTGATTCTGGCAGTCAGAGAAACATTGAAGAACAGATTGACTATCGATCAGCTCATCAAGTTGGAGCGGCTTGCTGAGAAATTCAAACCGCTGAATAAGGTGTTGAATGCTAAAACTATAGAGAAAGTTTTGAAGGAAATAGATAAAATCATAAAACATAATCATTAATGGTGGACACAGATGACATAAAAAAAGAGATATTATCGTTTGACGAGATGCTTTCGGAGACCATGAAGAAGAATATTCATTACCGTTCCATGCGAAACTTCGTCTTGCACTTCGACGAAATAAAGGCGGAGAAGGCCAGGGACAGGGTTACAAGCTTGCTGAAGGAATATATTCAGGAGGTGCGGGAACGCGATTATGATTTTTCAGGTGACGAAAGCCTTCAGTTGGCGAGGAAATATTTGTCTCCCCTGACGGACTATTTTAAAGAAGACGCCAAATTTATGACGATCTTGAAATTGAAGTTTGTACTTGTTATTGGGATAGTGGCAGACGGCGCATTGTATCTTACAGGGCTATCTGCCATTATCCGGCAAGTGCCGGTTGTGACTATTGGACTCTTGCTTTATTACCTTTTTATTTTACTGATCAAGAAGCCGGAGGGGAGAGTTTGCGGAATCTACTATTGAATATCACGACGGAATGAACATAGACGAAATAAAGGAAGAAATATTGCCTCTGGGCGGGAAGCTGTCAAAAAGGATGAAAAAGTACATGCATTACCAATCGATGCGCAATTTCGTTCTGCATTTTGACGAAATAAAGACGGTGGAATCAAGAGCAAAAATTGCTGGCCTACTGCACGAGTATATACAGGAGGCGCGTGAGAACAACTATGATTTTATCGGAGGGGAAGGGAGTCTTGAACTGGCGACGAAATATTTGTCTCCGATTTCAAAATACTATCGGAAAGATTCTAACTTCATGAGAATCCTGTTATTGAAATTTGTACTTGCTATCGGAATAATAGCAGACGGCGTTCTATATCTAACGGGCTTTTCTGCAGCTATCTGGCACATCCCAATTGTCACCATCGGATTCCTGCTTTATTATTTATTTATTTTATTGATCAAGAAGCCAAAGGGACGGGTTTATGGGATATTCTATTGATCCTTGAAGGTGTTTGGAAAATAGGTACCTACTAATTGTTTATAAAAGAATATAATGGTAATTAAGGGCAAGGTTGTTTTGAAGGTGGCCAGCGAGGAGCTAGCATAGATAACGGAGGAAATCCGTAAAATGACAGCCAAATTGGACGAGATAAAGATTGCGATGTCTACAGAGGGAAGGATAGGAGCAAGGTTTATAACTTCTTCCGAGTTTATGGAGGCTGTAAAAATTAGGAGATGGAAATTCGACCAGCTTATTGGCCAAAATAAAATCAAGGCTATAAAGAAGGAAAGAAAAATATATGTTTTGGCGACAGAGGTCGATCGGTATTTCATGGACCCTGATATAATATAAGCGCAGTCGGCTAAGCCCTGCAATGTCGTCGTTGGCATCCGTTAAGCGACAGATCGCAGTCGCATCAATACTTGGTTAATACGGCGGCGGATAGCGTGCAGATATGGAATATTGGATTGCTCCCTAGCTCGTCTTCCTATAATTCAATACCGCCCAGGCATTCAGCACCAACCCAAGCCCCAGCATCCAAAGGATCTCCGGCAGGATATCGTTGAACCCGCTCCCCTTCAGCACCACCGGCCGCATGATCTTGATGAAATGGCTCGGCGGAAACGTGGTCACGATGGCCTGTGCCCACCCCGGCATGCTGTCCACCGCCGTAAACACCCCGCTCATCATATTGAAGATATTGATAAAAAAGAAGGACAGCGACATCGCCTGCTGCTGCGTCCCACAGTAGGTGGCGATCATGAATCCCAATCCCAGCATCGAGAACAGGTACACGACCAGCGACCCGTACAGCACCCACCAGCTGCCCAGCGGCACGACCCCATAGAACAGCCAGCCCACCAACAGACCCATCGTGAACAGAACGATCCCCAACACCATCAGGGGGATCATCTTCCCGGTGATGAAAATATATTTTTTGATCGGGGTCACATTGATCTGATCGATCGTCCCGCTCTCCTTCTCCTGCACGATATTGAAGGCGGACTGCATCGCCACAAGCCCCGTCACCAGGGTCACCAGGATCGCCGGCACCATATACAGCTTGAAGTTCAACAACGGGTTGTACCAGTTCGACGAGGCCACGCTAACCGTAGGTGCTGGGTTATCTACCTGCCACTCTAACCGGATATCCTGGTTGAAATCCGTCACGATACTCCCCAGGTACGCCCCGCCCAAATTCGCCTTCGTCCCCTCGATCGCATTGATCGCCACAAACACCTGCTTCTGATTCTCGCGAACCAGGTCCCGCTCGAAATGGACTGGGATATGCAGCGCCAGATCGGCCTTGTCCTGCTCCACCATTTTCAATCCCGCCTTATAACTGTCTTCATATCCCTTCAGCCGGAAATAGCCGGAGGAGACGATCTTTTCGATCAGCTTCCGCGACGTGGTGGAATGATCATTGTCGACCACCGCGATGGAAATATTCTTCACCGAATAGTCCGCCGCCATCGGCAGCAGGATCAGCTGGATCAGCGGCGCGATCAGCAGGATGCCGATCAGCTGTTTGCTTCTCAGCAGCTGCCGGAACTCCTTTTCCAATAAAAATACTAGCGTCTTCATTGCAGTCTGATTTTAAATTTTCGAAGACTGATCGTAAATAGCAACCCACACATGCCTCCCAGGATCAGCAGCTCCCGCCAAATGGCCCCGATACCGAGCCCCTTCAACATCACCTGCTTGACGATAATGAAATACCACCTCGAAGGGACCAGGTTGGATAACACCTGCAGGGCGATGGGCATGTTTTCGATGGGAAACAAAAATCCCGTCAGCAACATCGTCGGCAGCATCATCCCCATTAGCGATCCCGTCATCGCCGCCTGCTGGGTCTGGGCATTGATAGAAAGGAGTAACCCGATGGACAAACAGGTCATGATGAACAACACGCTCCCGAAAACCAACAATAAGAAACTGCCCTTCACCGGCAGACCCAGGAAAACCGAACTCAGGAACAGGATCACGAATAAGTTTACCACGGAGATCAGCAGGTTGGGCGCCAGCTTGGCGATGATGATATAGACCGGCTTGAATGGCGACACCAGCAGGATCTCCATGGTTCCCAGCTCTTTTTCCCGCACAATGGCCACCGAGGTCATCATCGTGCATACAAGCATCAGCACCAGCGCCATCACCCCCGGCACAAAGTTTGGCGCCCCCCGCAGCTCGGGATTGTACATCATCTGCATCGAAGGCAGGATGGTCATCGGCTGACCGCTACCCGCCGCCAGCTCGGAATTGAAATCGGCAACGATCTGGTTCAGGTAATTGGTAATGGTCGTCGCCTGGTTCGGATCGGAGGCATCGGCGATCACCTGCATCGTCGCCTTCCCCGTATGGATAAGCGCGTCGCCAAACCCCGCCGGAAAGGTCACGGCCATCTTCAGATCCCCCTTTTTGAACGCGGCATCGATCTGATCGGCGCTGGCCAGCGTCCGCTGAATATTGAAATAAGGGCTGCTCCCGATCTTGGTGATCAGCCGCTGGGTCACGGCATCTTTTGAATAGTCCACCACCGCGATCCGCGAATCCTTGATCTCATTGGACAACGCGAATCCGAATAGGACGATCTGCGCGATCGGCAGACCGAACAACATCAGCAGGGTCTTCCGGTCGCGGAAGACATGCAGGAATTCCTTGCGGATAAAGATGCCCAGGAAAAGGGCAAACTGAAAAATAGCCCTTTTCCTGTGAACGTCTGATGATTGTCCTTCGGACGAGCCGCTGAAAGCGGCTCCGGTCAGTAGCTGTCGCATTTATTCTGAAGTTCGTTTAGCGTTTCTGGCTAATTCATAAAAAACATCCTCCATCGTGGCGGCCCCATATTGTTGTTTTAGGTTGGCGGGGCTATCCAGCGCCGCGATCACCCCATCGACCATGATCGATACCCGGTTGCAATACTCCGCTTCATCCATATAGTGGGTCGTGACGAATATCGTAACACCGTTATCCGCCGCCGAATAGATCAGGTCCCAGAACTGCCGCCGCGTCACCGGGTCCACCCCGCCCGTCGGCTCATCGAGGAAAACGATCTGCGGATCATGCACGATCGATACCGAAAAGGCCAGCTTCTGCTTCCAGCCCAGCGGTAGCTCCCGCACCAGCGTCTTCGCTTCCTTCTGTAACCCCAGCTCCTCCAGCAGCTCGGTGGTCTTGGTCCGGATCGCCGGCCGGCTCATGCCATAGATGCCCCCATAGAACCGGATATTTTCCGCCACCGAAAGATCGTCATACAAAGAGAACTTCTGGCTCATATACCCGATACTCTTCTTGATCTTCTCGGTCTGGGTGTATACGTCAAAGCCCGCCACGGTGGCCTTCCCCGAAGAGGGCCCAAGCAGCCCGCAAAGCATTCGCATCGCCGTCGTCTTACCCGCTCCGTTAGCGCCCAAAAAACCGAAGATCTCTCCCTTATCCACCGCAAAGCTCAATGAATTGCAGGCGATGAATTGCCCGAATCGTTTGGTCAGCTTGTCGGTCTGGATCACTGGTTCCATGCTAATCCTTTAAAAGATGAATAAAAACATCCTCGATACCCGGTTGAATCGGTTCCACCCGCGCATCCCCCAGGCCCCGTCCTTTCAACCAATCCAACACACCCGCCTCTGCGCCTTCTGCAAACGTCACATGCAACGCATCCCCAAAGGCAAAACAACTCTTCGTTCCCGAATAGGCCCGGACCTCCCGCAATAACAAGTGGGTATTCTCCGCCGTCACCCCATACAGCACCCCGGGAAACTGTCCCGTGATCCCCGCCGGGCTGTCGATCGACAAAATGCTCCCCTTTTGGATCAATGCGATCCTGTCGCAAAGCCGGGCTTCGTCCATATAGGGAGTCGATACAAGGATGGTAATTCCCTCCGCCTTCAGCCGGGCCAACATCTCCCAGAACTCCTTGCGGGACACGACATCCACACCGGTAGTAGGTTCGTCTAAAAAAAGGACCGCGGGCTTATGGATCAGCGCGCAACACAATGCCAGCTTTTGTTTCATGCCACCCGATAGTTTCCCTGCCCGGCGGTCCTTAAAAGGTTCGATCTGTATGTAAATGTCTTTGATCAAATGATAATTTTCCTGGATCGTCGTCCCGAACACCGTCGCGAAGAATTGCAGGTTCTCCTCGATGGTCAGGTCCTGGTAAAGGCTGAACCGGCCCGGCATATACCCGACACTGTTGCGGATCTTCGTAAAGTCCTTCACCACGTCAAACTCGTTCACCACCGCCGTTCCCTTATCTGCCAACAGCAGGGTCGTCAGGATGCGGAACAGCGTCGTCTTCCCGGCGCCGTCGGGCCCGATCAATCCGAAGAGCTCTCCGGGCTTCACAGAAAAGGAAATATCCTTCACCGCGAGCACCGTGCCCTTATTATAGGTCTTGGTAATATTTTCGAGGCTGATCATGACTAGAATTTTACTTCGCCATACATGCCCAGCTTCAAAAGCCCATCGTTCTTCACCCTGATCTTTACCGCATACACGAGGTTGGCCCGCTCATCCCGCGTCTGGATGGTCTTGGGAGTGAACTCCGATTTGTCGGAGATCCAATAGACCGTCCCCGGATATTCCCGGTACTGGTCCTTCCCTTCGTCCGAATACACCTTCACCGCCTGTCCCAGTTTCACCTGGGTCAGCTGCGCGCCGGTCACATAGGCCCGGAGGGTCACCGTATCGACATTGGCGATCTTGTACAACGCCTTGCCCATCGTCGTCATTTCTCCCTGCAACGCATACTTGATCAGCACCGTCCCGCGGATCGGGTTGACGATCTTTCCCTTGTCGATATTGTCCTGGATCTGCGCGGCCGATTTCTCCAACGGCGCCTGCTCGCTCAGGACGCTACGGTTCCCCGTGGCGATAGTAGACTCATCCAGCGCGATCTGCTGCTTCGAAACCTCGATTTGTTTTTGTAACTGATCGATCATCGAATTAATATCATCCAATTGCTTTTTGGTCGCGGCATCTGCTTTTATCAGATTCTCCGTCCGTGTCCGCTCGCGAAGCTGCTGCGCCAGCTGTACTTCCTGTACGGCCAGCTGCCGCTTGACCAGTTCGATCTGTGGATGCGGGTTCGTCGTCTTCTCCTTCAACGCGGCGATCGACGCCTGCACCTGCTGCTTTTGCAAAATGGTGTTGGACATATCGATCTGCCCGACGATGGAGTTCTTCGCTAGGGTATCCCCCTCCTGGATCGGAAAGGAGAGGAGCTTTCCATTCTGCTCCGCCGAGACGATCACCTCGTCCGACTCGAAGACGCCCGAAGCATCGGTTACCAGCTTGTGATTATTACAAGCCATAAAAAATGGAAATCCCAAAAAGAGTATCTTTTTCATAAACCTGCTGTTGTTTTATAATTGTACTGCGCCATTAACAATTGCATCGTATGAACGGCCCGGAGCTGACGCGCTTGTGCGGCGGCATTGATATCCAAAAGATAGTCGTTGGCGCTGATCACCCCATTCTCCAGCTGCACCGCGGAAGATTTATCCACCGACTCCCGCAGCTGCACGATCTCATCATCGCTCTTGATCAGTTCCCGGTATTTCCGGACATCGGCGCTTTCCTGGCTCATGGTCAACCGGGTGTTGAACAAAAAGGTGTTGCGCTGATTCATCACCATCTCCTGGTTGTTCCGGCTGATCAGCTTCTCCTTCTTGTAGGTATAGCTGTTGCCGATCGTCCAGGTCAGCCGCAATCCCGTCAGGTAATAACCGCTGAGCGAGGTGGACAGGAAATTCACGGGGTTGGGCTTGCCCAATCCGCTCTGGAAAAAAGCGCTCAGGGAAGGGAAGAGGTTCCGCCGCGTCAGCTCCTGCTGCTCCACATAGCTCCGCGCCTGCAGATCATAGGCCGCCAGTTCCGGCCGCCGGACCGAGTCATTGGCGGGGCCACCGCCGGCCCAATCCGCCGGCTCCGCGGGTTTTACCAACACCACCGAAGAATCGATCGCGCGATTGATAAATAATCCAAGCATATCCATATACGCGGCACGCGAGGCGCGCAACTCCACGCTATGCTGCTCCGTATTCAAAAATTCCGCCCGCAGCTTGTTCAGACTGCTGTTGAAATCCGTCCCATTCTTCACCGCCGCCTCTATCTTCTTGATCCCGGTTTGGATATCGGCTGCCGCCAGCTCGTTCTGCTCGAGCTGCCCGTCGACCAGCAAGGCCCCAAAAAATAGCTGGTTGACCCGGTCCTTCAACGCATACAGGTCCGTGGAAAGATTCGCTTCCTGTAACTCCGCATCCGTCCTGCTTACCGTTCGCCGCTGCTTGTTGATGCCGAAATCCGTCAGCGTCTGCGACACCTCGCCATACAACTTGTACTGGTCCTTCGGCACCGTGGGAATATTGATGTTGATGCCCGCGACCGGCGGGATGGCGATCTTCGTCACATCCGACTGATAGGTCGCCGTTCCGTTCACCGCCAGTTGCGGATAAACGCCCTTCGCAATATTGGCAAGAGTGTACTCCTTCGTTTTTTCGATCAACGCCCGCTGCCGCGTCAACGGATAGTTGGCCTCGGCAAGCCCGTAACACTCGTCGAGCGTCAACCGCTGCTGGCCCGACCCCCAAAGGACCATCACAAGCAAACCCAGCAAGAAAAGGCTCTTTTTCATGTTTATTCGTTTGATTTAATCATTTGATTAATAACGGTGCAAAAAAAATCAAGGCTTTCCCTTCATCATCATCCCGATCCACATCGGCACCAGCGTTCGGCGGTCGTCCATATATGCCTTAAATTGTTCATCACTCACATTCAACACGCGTTGCAGCAAAGGTTTTGCCACAAACGGAAAGACCGATAGCCCAACCAGGTTGGCAATAAACTGGAAAGGGTCCAGCGTCGTCTTGCCCTCTTTCTTCGAATCCACCAATTGCTGGAAGAACATTCTCCTCGCAGGGGCCAGCTCCTCGCTGAGCCTTACAGTCAGCGCTGATGGATTGCCCTGGATCTCGTTGAGGATAAATAACGGCAGGTCGGGGAATTCGGTGAGGAAATCGATATAGCCATTCACAACCTTTTTCACCTTTTCTTCCATGGTCAGGGTCTCATCTGTAAAATTGGCCGATATGCCCCCGATGAACTGTCTGAAATTCTCAAGCATGATCAGGTCGAACAGCTTCTGCTTGCTCCGGAAATAATAGTTCAACAAGGCCAGGTTAATGCCCGCTTCCTCGGCGATATCCCTTGTTCGTGTAGCGGCAAAACCCTTCTGGGTGAACAACTTACGCGCTGCTTCCTTGATCTTCTGCTCCGTTGAGGCCTCCTTTGTCTTTACCGGTCTTTTGCTTGGCATGGAACAAAACTAGGAACTATTCCTGATTTAAACAATAATTTTAATCAAATGATTAAAAAATGTCCCTTTTAGTCGTTGAACCCATCCTCAAACTTCTCCTTCCCATTCCCCAGGGAAACATAATCGACCGTTCCTGTCCCCTGGAACCGGTACAGGATACCGATGATCTTCGAATGCAGGATATGGCGCGGAACGGTATACGCCAGCTTATCGTTGACGAGGATTCTCGCCTTCCCGCTGTCGGACTCGATCCGCAGCTTCACATAATCGTTGAAATTGACCCCCAACGAGGATAGATCCTCCCGTTTCCCGCTGGTATAGAAATAGGTGAAATAAAGATCCACCGTCGAGACGCACCCCGGCGCCACCAGCGGCACCCAGATGGCCGTCCCCTCGCAAAGCAAATAAACCCGCGTCAGCTGGCAGACAGCCGAGCCCTCGGCATAGTCATTCTTCAGTCGCGTCTCGAACACAAAATGGTCGGAATAGACGTCGCCGAAATCCCGCACATTGGCGAACATCACCGTGGGCGGCGCCGGCTGCAGAAGAATGTTCTTGGCCTTGATCTGATCGACCGATAAGGTCATCTTCCCGCCGCCGATGGATTCCTGCGGCTTGAAGTACACCGGCACCGGGTCCTGCTCGACCAACGGAAGCCACCCATCCGTCCGGATCAGCAGGCTGTGCTGCTTCACCACCTGCCCATGCACCCGCAGCGTCGCGTGATAATAATCGGGGTAATAATAAACGGAGGTATATTGGCGGCCGCTGCGGGGCACCTTGACCCGCCGTGCCGTATCCCAGCTTTGCTGGATCACCACCGAATCATCCGGGCTGCGGCTTGCATCGTAATCGAAGATCACCGAATTGGGCAGACCCGAAGTAACCGTCTTCTTACTGCTGAACGAATAATCCCGGGCCTGGGGAGGCGGCTGCTGCCCCTTCAGGAAAAGCAGCACCAGCAGGATCACCACCAACGGCGCCACCATCCAAACCACCTTCTTCCACCGCCGCGGCCGCGGCACGGCCGGCTCACTGACTGGTTCCGGCTCCGGCTCCGGCTCCGGCGCCGAAGGCGGCGGAGCCGATCCACACTTTACCGTAAAATCCCGCCAGTTATCATACCCGAGATATTGCACCAGCGTATTCAACGTGTGCGTATTCGGCAAACTCTCGTATTTCACCTTCCCCCAAATGCGCTTCAACGTGACATGACTGATATTCACCCCCGTCTTTTCCCGTATCAGGTCGCTCAGCTGGAGGAAATCCTGGTTGCTCCATTTCTCGCTGTCTCCCCAGCCGGTTTGTTCCTCAAAGCGTTTTTTTACCTGTCGGATCAGGCTTTCATCGGTTGGCATAGTTGTAAAATTACTCGACTTGAGCGGCCGGCCCGGGCGTGTACCAACTTGTACCAAAATGAACGGGTTATGATTCGCTTTTTACCGGCAGTTGGCTCAACTTTATATGAGCAATTTAAAACATTTATGCTACGCCTACTCCTTTTGCTTTGCCTCATCGGACCGTCGGCCTTTTGGCCGGCCAGTGCACAGGAGAACGACCTCCTCCCAGCCGACCGCTACCTGACCAGCGTCCGTTTTACCCAACTCAACGGCGGCATCATCCTCGGCAAGGTCAAGCTCGATTCCTTTCCCGACTCCCTCAATTTCATCTTCGATACCGGCTGCGGCGGCGCTTCCCTGGACTCTGCCACCGCCGTCCGTTTTCGGCTCCAGCCCCGGGTGGTCGACGGCACCATCCGCGGTATCGCCGGAAAATGCCAGCAACGCATCCTGGATAATTCCCGCCTCACCATCGGCGGCCTGGTCGTCGACAGCCTTCGTCTCCACGTGAATGACTATGATATTCTCAGCAGCGTCTATGGGGAAAAGATCGACGGTATCCTGGGCTATAGCTTCTTTTCCCGCTATCTCGTCCGCGTGGACTACGACAGCTCGAGACTGGATGTCTTTACCAAGGGACCCATCCGCTATCCCTCCGGTGGCTTCCTGCTCCGCCCCCGCCTCTTCGGCCTCCCCATGCTCGAAGGCCATCTGGCCGATGCGCGCGCGTTCAAGGGCCGGTTCTATTTCGACACCGGCGCCGGTCTCTGCCTGCTCTTTTCCTCGAATTTTACCGCGGACAGCGCCGTCTTCAGTCCCAAACGAAAAAAACCGGTCCGCACCCAGGGCGCCGGCCTCGGGGGTAAGACCGATATGCAGCTCACCACGCTCCGCACCTTCTCCCTCGGGCCCTTTCATTTCCGGCAGATCCCGACCTATATCTTCGAAGACTCCTTCGACGTCACCTCCTATCCACAGCTGGGCGGCCTCATCGGCAACGATCTCCTGCGCCGCTTCAACCTGATCATCAATTACCCACACTCCGAGATCTATATCCTGCCCAACGGCTCCTACAACCAGCCTTTCGACTACAGCTACAGCGGGGTCTTCATCGCGCTCATCGAAGGCAAGGTGATCGTTACCGATGTCATGGAAGGCTCTCCCGGCGAACGGGCCGGGCTCAAAGAAGGGGATATTGTCCTGGAGATCAACGGGGACAAACAACAGAACCTGCAGGTGTATCAAAATCTCCTGCGGACCATCGGCCCCAAGGTCAAGGTCCTCGTGCGGCACCCCGATGGGGAAATGACCCTCTGCGCGTTAAAGGTCAGCAGCATCCTCTAGAGCCGCCCGGGCTCCGGTCGATCACTCCGCCCAATCATATCTTCTTTCCCGCAACACTTTCCCAAAACCGGCCGTCTCCTTTTCCTCGGTTAACCGGAACCCATGCCGCAGATACAACGCGGCGGCCGTCTCCTGCTCATGCGTCGTCCATAAATACGCCCGCCGGTATCCGCATTCCCTCAACCAATCCATAAAAAGCACCATCAGTCTTTTCCCCAAACCGACCCCGCGATACTCCGGCAGCAAAATAAAATAGCGCAGCTGCGCCACCCCCTCCTCCCGCCGCATCCCCAACAGGAACCCCACCATCCTTCCATCCGCCTCACACACCCAGACGCGGTCCTTCGCCGGATCATACCCCAACGCAAATTCTCCCAACCCCTTCAGCACATAACCCTCGAAACCCAATCCAAATTCGTTTTCCTGCGTATAGATCAACCCATGCAGATAGGCCACAAGCCCTAAGTCCCCCGGTAACAACCGGGTCCGGATCGTCACCTCTCCCTTCGGCCCGCCCAACAAATGATTCACGGCCTCCATATGCCCCAGCAACTCCCCCCGCTGCACCTCGCTCAGGGGTTCCAGCATCTGCCCGACCTGCTCATCCGAAGCCTTGTTCAACCCGGCAAACTCCAGCATCCCCTTCTCCGTCAGGGACAGCAAAAAAGCCCGGGCATCCCCGGGCGATCTCCTCTTTGTGATGATCCCTTCTTTTTCGAGTTTCTTCAACAGCCGGCTCAGGTAACCCTTGTCGATCGACAAGGCCGCCGTTAATTTCGAAGCCTGCACAGGCTGCCCCGCTTGAATTTCATAGATCAGCCGGGCCTCCGCTAACGACCATCCACTGTTGAGCAGGTCCTGGTCCAAAAGGCCGATGAGACCGGTATACCACCGGTTAAAAGCCCTTATCCTGGGAATGACTGTCTTATTCATTCCCCAAATCTAGGCAATATAGTTGACTTTGTCAACTATATTGCCTCCCTAACTTGCCATCGCCACAGAGAATTTCTCCTTTTTGAACTCGGAAAAATTCATCCCCGTGGTATTCTTAAAGAATTTGCTGAAATGTGCCGAATCCGAAAAACCAAGATAGTAGGCGATCTCCTTCATACACACATCCGAATAAGCCGCCTGCCGCTTGGCTTCCAGCGCGATCCGCTGCCGGATATGATGACTGGCCGGATACCCCGTCGCCTTCTTCACGGTCTCGTTCAGATAGTTTGGCGTCACCGACAGCTCCCGCGCATATTCCGCCACCATCCGCATTGCCTTGAAATGAGTGTTCAACGAATCCATGAACTTCTGCACCAGGCCCATGCTCCTGGCCTGAAGGTCCATCCCATCCTCGGCCTCGAACTGCCGGCCAAGATAGATCAGGAAGATCTTGAAATACCGCTTCAGCAACTCCTGCCGGAAAAGATCGACATTGTTATATTCCTTCAACAGCTTCTCCATGATGATGGCCAGATCACCCACCAGATCGCTCTTTACCCGCAACGCCCGGCACCGGTCGAACAGCGCGTACACCCCTCCGGGATATCCCAGGTCGAAGTCCGCATCGCTTACTCCCGGAAAGGCCTTGGTGAACGCGATCACATATCCCTCCAACCCCTCCTCCGACGACAGCTCCCGCATTTCTCCCGGCCGGACGCAATACAGCTGGTTATCGCTTACCTCGTATTGCCGGAGATCTAGCCGCAACTGACCCGTCCCCCTCGTGATCCAGAAGATCTCGAAATAGTTGTTGCTGTAGGCCGTGGCCTTTTCCGGCTCAGGGTAGGTCGCCAGGGACTCCAGGGTTTTGACCGTAAAGAACTGCCCGGAGTTGTCAGTGGTGTATAGGATGGAAAGACTTTCAGGTGCTTTCATAATATCTTGTTTACGTTCTAGTACTCGAATTGCATGCCTGAAACTAATGATCTGTTTATCAGTTTATTAATAAGGCACTGACCTGCCTTCTGACGAATCGTCGACGGGGTTTCGGGCAAAAGACGAAATATCGTCGTATTTTAGAGAATGACCACGCCCGACCTCAGTGATGTATGGCTCGACTTTAGCAACCAGCTGGCCGCCCTTTCCTCCCCGGACCGACTCTTCCCCCTCTTACAAATGACCCTCAAACGCCTCGGCCTCCCCGGCGAACCCGGCCTCTTCCTGCTCGACGATCAACGGCAACATTTTGAATTTTTCCTTACCGGGCCTTTGACCCGGCGGTTATCCCCTGACGATAGCAGCTGGCTTTCTGCTCATTCCCACCCCTGGCCCGACGGCTTCTTTCACCCGGGCCTGGAAAAGGCAACACCCATTGTGCTCAACCTCGACGAATGGGTGCGCAAAATGATCGTTCCCCGCCACCTTCGAATCCTCTACGACGGTGGCATCCGCGAGTTATTCGGTGCAGGTATCTACGCCGATAACACCCTGATCGGTGGCTTCTTTCAATTAACCACCAACCGGCATACCTGGACCAAACAGGAAGCAAAGGCCCTTCACTTCATCGCTACCCAGCTCACCCCTACCATCGCCTGGCTTCGCGCCACCGCGACGATCACGCGGCTCGAACGGGATAATGCAGCCCTCCTCTCGCTCAGCAGGGAACAGTTCCAGGCGGCCTATGACCACGAAGAGATCGTAGGTACCAGCCCGGTGCTGCAACGGGTCTTCCAATCCCTCGGCCAGGTCGCCGGCACTACGAGCACGGTCCTTATCCTCGGGGAGACGGGCACGGGAAAGGAGTTGATCGCCCGCGCCATTCACAGTGGCTCGCGGCGCAAGGATAAGCCGATGATCAAGGTCAACTGCGCAGCCCTGCCCGCCGGCCTGGTCGAGAGCGAGCTATTCGGCCACGAGAAGGGGAGCTTCACCGGCGCCATCGACCGCCGTATCGGGAAGTTCGAACTGGCCGACAACAGCACCATCTTCCTCGACGAGATCGGCGAGCTGCCCCCCGAGCTGCAAGCCAAGCTGCTCCGCGCCATCCAGGAAAAAGAGATCGAACGCATCGGCGGCCGTACCACAATCCGCACGGATGCCCGGATCATCGCCGCCACCAATCGCCGGCTGCAGGAAGAGGTCGACGCAGGCCGTTTCCGGACGGACCTGTACTATCGGCTCAACGTCTTTCCCGTCTACCTGCCACCCCTCCGCGAACGCCGCGAGGACATCCCGGCCCTGACGGCTCATTTCATCGCAAAATATGCCCGCAGATCGGGCAAAAAGATCGCCGGGATCTCGCCCGCGGCCCTCCGGCAGATGAGTGTCTACCACTGGCCCGGCAACATCCGCGAGCTGGAACATCTCGTCGAACGCAGCATCCTCATGACCCAGGGGCCCATCATCCGCGAGGTCCACCTGCCCGTCGATAACAAGGATAACGGCGTCACCGAACAACCCGAAACCACCACGATCAAGTCCCTCGAAGAGAACGAACGAGATCATATCCTCAGCGTCCTCCGCAAAACAAAAGGCCGCATCCGCGGCAAAGGCGGTGCGGCCGAGATTCTTAAGCTTCCTCCGACGACCCTGCACTCCCGGATGAAGAAGCTGGGTATCACAAAGAAACACGAATGATCAAAGATTGCCCTTCTTCAATTCCTCCACGGCATGCGTCACCGCCCTTGCGGTAAAGGCCATATACAAAATAGAAGGACTCTGATTTCCCGTACTCGTCATACAAGCCCCATCGGTGACGAACACGTTCTTACAGGCATGTAGCTGGTTGTGTTTATTAAGAAGCGAGGTCTTCGGGTCTTTCCCCATCCGGCACCCGCCCATTTCATGGATATCCCGGCCCGGCGCCCAATTATTATCATGGGTCGTGATATTCTTCACTCCGATCTTGTCCAGCATATCGGCGCTCGTAGTCAGGAAATCCTTCAGCAGCTTCTCGTCGTTGTCATCATAATCCACCTTCGTCACCAGCAGCGGAATACCCCACTGATCCTTCTCGGTAGGATGCAGACTTACCGTATTGGTCTCCTTCGGCACGGTTTCGCCTTGCATATACATATACATTGTCCAGCCGCCCGGCTCGGACATCGCCGTCTTATACTCCGCCCCGATCCCCTCCGCACCCGGCTTCCCCCGGCCCGCCCCCATAAACGCCATATACCCGCCGACAAAATCCGTGTCCTGCTTTTTTAAATTCCGGAAGTTAGCCATCATACACTCCGATGGCCGCCGGCCATAATAATACTTATCCAAAAATCCATCTACCGTGCCCCCCAGCGAACCCCGGTAATTCTGGAAAGCCACATACTTGCCCAGTAGTCCGTTGTCGTTCCCAAGCCCGTTCGGGAACCGCTTCGACTGCGAGTGCAACAAAATCAAATTCGTATTCAATGCCGATGCATTGCAAAAGATCACCTTCGCAAAATATTCCGTGGCCTGGTGAGTATTGGTGTCGATAATCCGTACCCCCGTCGCACAGCCTTTCTCTTCGTCATAGATGATCGAATGCACCACGGAAAAAGGCCGCACTGTCAGGTTACCCGTCTTTGCCGCCCAGGGTAGGGTAGAGGAGACCGAACTGAAATAGCCCCCGAATGGACAGCCCCGCATGCACATATCCCGCGCCTGGCACTGGCTTCTTCCCTGCTGCAGATGCACCGGCTCGGCCTTCGTCAGCTGCGCCCAGCGTCCGGCGATCATATGGCGGTCGGGATAGAATTGGCGGACCCGCGCCTGCAGGTGTTTCTCCACGCAGTTCATCTCAAAGGCCGGAAGATAATCCCCATCGGGCATGGACTCCAACCCGTCCTTATTTCCGCAGATGCCCGAGAAACGCTCCACATGCGAATACCAGGGGGCGATCTCGTCGTAGGTAATGGGCCACTCGATGCCATACCCGAATTTCGCCGGGTTGGTAAACTCATAATGACTCCACCGCGGACAGGCCCGGCCCCAGATCAGCGACTTACCACCCACCTGGTAACCCCGGATCCAGTCGAAGGGCTTCTCCTGCACATACGGATGGTCCTTGTCGCGGATAAAGAAATGCGCCGTATCCTCCCCAAAGCCCGCCGCCGTTGTGATCAACGGGTTCTCATCGACAAATTTTCGAGGCATCTCCTTGCGATGCGGGAACTCCCAGGGCGCCATCGTCGCCGTAGGATAGTCCTTGTTATGAACGACGTTCCGCCCCCGCTCCAGCACCAGCGTCTTCAGCCCCTGATCGCACAGTTCCTTCGCCGCCCAGCCGCCGCTGATCCCACTGCCGATCACGATGGCGTCAAAATCATTTCCCATATTTCACTGAGATTTCCTTGAAGTAAACAATGTCGTCCTTGCTGTGATTCTGAATCCCAAAATATCCCTGATCCGGCCTCCGCCCCCGCTGCGGCTCAAAATCGAACTTCCGCTCCGGCACCGGCTCCCCCTCGCGGTAATCCGTCACTTTCACCCCGTTGACCATCACGGTCGTCCGCGGCCCGTCAAGGGTGATATCCATCGTATTCCACTGCGGCCCCGGCTTCCCGGGCTTCGCCAGCGGCTTCGTCAGCGAATAAAGTGTCCCCGTGATATGGGTATCGTCCTCCTTCGACCGCTCGGGATGGTTGTCGATCTGCACCTCATAGCCGTAGTGCACGGGCATCCATTCCTCCCGCGGCTCGATCGGGATGCGGATGAACACCCCCGAATTGTCGTTCTCGTCCCGCATCCGGTAAACAAGATGAAAAGTACAATCCCCGAACTTCTCCCCGGCCCAATACAACAAGCCCATCCCGCCGGCGCCGTGTAGTAGCCCCCCTTCGACGACCATGCTTCCCGGCCCCACATGGTTCCAGCCGGTCAGGTCCTTCCCATTAAAAAGTTGTTTGGATTGTGGCGGCGGCTCGGCCCTGGAGCCCGCAAATCGCGGCGCCGCGCCCAGCAACAGGGCTACGCCGATCAGGTAGTGTGTTCTGTACTTCATAAAGCAATCTTAGTCCTCTCTAAGGTAAGCAAATTGGCAATTCCCAAAAAAACATCAATAATGGTTAAACACCGTACCTTGGACCCGTTGTTATAGAGCAATAAAGGAAACCATCGTTATATGAATATTGCTAAAAGGGTCGGCGCCTGGGGCGACCGGCACCACCCCAAGATCCTCGACCTGCTTCGCATGGTCCTCGGTATATTCCTGTTCTTTAAGGGTATGGTCTTCTTCACAAATGCCGGTTATCTCCGTTACCTGATCCTCGATACCGGCGCCATCAAAGGCTCGCCCGAACTCATCAGCGCTATTATTTACTATGTCACGTACATGCATGTCCTCGGCGGCGGCCTGATCTTCCTCGGTCTGTTGACCCGGCTTTGGGCCCTTCTCCAGCTGCCGATCGTCTTTGGCGCGGTTTTTTTTGTCAATATCACCGCTCCTTACGTCAACTCCGAGCTCTGGCTCTCGATCCTGGTGTTGGCCCTGCTTTGCGTTTTCCTGATCCTCGGTTCCGGCCCTATCTCACTCGACCGGCTTCTGATGAAAAGTAAAAATAACGACGCACAAAAATGAAAAAATTATTGGTACTTGTCGATTTTTCCGCGCCCTCCGTAAATGCCGTTGCCTACGCCGCCGGATTGGCCCTGGATAAGGGCTTCGGAGAGATCGTATTGATGTCGAATTGTTTTGTCCCGCTTTTCGAGCAGATCGTACCCGGACCCGACCTGGTACAGGTAGGAGAGGAGGAGATCAACCGGCGGATGGAAAGCCTTATGAAACAGCTGCTGGAGCTGAAGGCCGAGATCGGCAAGCAATTGACGCCCGACGTTTCGGTGAGGATCGCCATCGGCACCCAACCCCTGCTGCGCTCCGTGGTGGAAGAAGTGACGGCGGAATCGCCCTCCCTCGCGATCATCGGTACGAGCCGGCGCGCCCCGGGGGACGACTGCAGTATCGGCCGCCAGATCATCCCCCTCGCAAAGGTCATCCCAGTCCCGGTCCTCGTCATTCCTCCGGAAGCCCGGTATCAGCCCATCAGGTCGGTACTGGTAGCCGGCACCACTGAAGCCGGGACAACCCTGCTTCCCCTTCTGAGCGAGCTGGAGGTGATCCAATATGACCCGCCACAAAAAGATGTGCTCAAAGGCGTGCTGAAAGCAGCCGCCGACCGACGGGTCCAGCTGATTGTCGCCCTGCCCCGCAAGCACAGTTTCTTCTATAACTTAACCCATCAAAATATTATGCAGGGCGTCGTCCTCAACGCAACCGAACCGGTGCTTATCCTAAAATAGTATCTTCGCCCCATGCCCTCCCTCTTCATAAAGAACATGGTCTGCAACCGCTGCATCTACATGGTCGACCAACTCGCGCGGCAATCCGGTCTCACCCCTCAATCCGTAAGGCTTGGAGAGATCGAACTCGCCGGCCTGCCCACGCTCGCCCAACAAGCCACCCTCGAACAAAAACTCCACGAATTCGGCTTCGAACTCCTCACCGGCCAAAAGCACCGGACCATCGAAAAGATAAAAACGCTCGTCATCGAACACATTCAGCAGGACGACCACCTCAAAGAAAAAGGCCCGCTATTCTCTACTCTCCTCGCAGAAGCACTGCACAAAGACTACTCGTCCCTGAGCAAGCTCTTCTCCGAGGCCGAAGGGATCACTATCGAGAGATACATCATCGAACAAAAAATAGAGAAAGTAAAGGAATGGCTGGCCTACGATGAACTCACCCTCAGCGAAATGGCCGACCGCCTGGGCTATAGCAGCGTCGCCCACCTCTCCGCCCAGTTCAAGAAGACGACCGGGTTCACCCCCTCCGCGTTCCGCAAGCAAAAGGATCATCACCGCCGCCCGCTGGATAAAATATAACTCTTTCCCAGGATTCTGTAACAGATCCGGCTCGGCCGGCAGATATCTTTGTAAAAAAAAATGACCCACAAATATAAGGTGACCGGCATGACCTGCGCCGGCTGTCAGGAAAAGGTCCGGAGCCTTCTCTCCGCAGTTCCCGCGGTAAAGAAGGTTTCCATCGATCTGGAACAAGGCGAGGCGACCATCGAAATGGACCGGCACATCAGCACCGGCGACCTTCAGGCCGCCCTCAAAGATCATCCGAAATATCAGCTGAATGAAATACACAGCGAAGCCCTCAGAACCGCCGGGGCGGATGATGCCGCCAAACCATGGCTATCCACGTACAAGCCGATCCTGCTGGTCTTCGCCTATCTCCTCGTCATCACTATCCTCACCAGCCACGACGCCATGCAGGGAATGCGGCACTTCATGGCCGCCTTCTTCCTCACCTTCTCCTTCTTTAAAATGCTGGATATTCCCGCCTTCGCGGACAGCTATAGCACCTACGATATCCTCGCTGCCCGCTGGCGCGGCTGGGGCTTTATCTACCCCTTTGCAGAAGCCGCCCTTGGTATAGGCTATCTTACGGGATTCGAACCGCTGGTCACCAACAGCGCCGCCTTTGTCATCATGAGCCTGAGCATCGTCGGCGTCCTCCGCTCCGTACTCAAACGGCGCGCCATTCGCTGCGCCTGCCTCGGCGCCGTCTTCAACCTGCCCATGAGCACCATCACCATCATCGAAGACGGCCTGATGATCGCGATGAGCGCAATAGCGATCGTCACCGCGCTTTAGCCCTCGTCCGCGCCGCCTTCTTCGCAGCCGCCGACCGCTCCGCCGGTCCCTTGGTCCGCACCGCTTTCTTCGCAGCCGCAGACCGGTCAGCCGCCGAACGATTCTGAGCCGCCGACTTAGCCTGCTTCGACAAAGCCTCATGGGATGCCCCAGCCGTACCCTCCTTCTTCAACGCCTTCTCCGTCGCCTGACTCCGGGTCTTCGACACCGGCTCATGCCGCTGTCCCTTGGTATAAGCGCTTTCCGCACTGCGACGGGTCTTCTCCGAGGTCTTACCCGGAGCCGGCGGCTTCAACGGAACACCCGCTCTACGGGCCTCCGATAGCCCGATCGCAATTGCCTGCTTCGTATTCCTCGCTCCATGTTTCCCTTCACGGATCTTGTCAATCTGCTCTTTTACGAACTCACCGGCCTGCGTGCTCGCGGATTTTCCCTCACGTTTATCCTGCCCGGCGCGTTGCATCGTTTTCTTTTCTGGCATAAAACTGCTTTTTCATACGGCCAGCAATTAATGTGCCTCTGCATACTTCGCCAATTTCTCCAATGACAGCTCTGTTCCCTTCTCGTTGTCCTCCGGCCGGATCCCCGGCGGGATATTTGTATAAGTCAACTCGACCCTGGTGCCCGTTCCCTCTGGGATGAAGCCCACCTCCATGATCATCTCGCCCATGAAACGCGCGTCCCTCGTGTCGAACTCAATGGCTTCGACGATCCGTTTATTGGGTCGTAATTCCACAAACCGGGCGCAATACCGGTCTTCCTTTGCTTCACTCTTTCCCATCGCCTCCCCGTCCTTCCCGGGATAATACAGCGACATGATATAGCCGCCGCCTTCGCGCAACTCGAATTGATGCACCTTCCCGGTCATCTCCCCGGGCGCAAGCCATTGCTCGAGAGCCTCCGCGTCGGTAAAGGCCCGGAAACACGCCTCCGCAGAAGCGTCGATCAGTTTGCTGTTTTTCGTCGTTGTCATAGGTCTATTTTTTTGAGGCAAGCTTCGTTATGGAAGCCCCGTTTCGCATGTCTCAGCAAGCGCCGTGCCGGGGCATAGTTTTTTATGTGTTAAAAAAAATCCTCTCACAAAAACGGAGATCAAATGGAAAACGGAACCACCCGGCGGGAGTTTCTTACCCAGCTTGGACTGGCAGGCGCCGGTGTCGCTCTCGGTCCCTATACGCCCGTCGAGAAGGAGGCCGATATCCCGATCCGCGCCCTCCAACCCACCCCGACACGCCTCACCATCAATGGGAAGACAAAACAACTCACCCTCGACTCCACCACGACGCTGCTCGATACCCTCCGCGAACATCTACATCTCACCGGCACAAAAAAAGGCTGCGACCATGGCCAATGCGGCGCCTGCACCGTCCTGCTCGACGGCCGGCGGATCAATTCCTGCCTCCACCTCCTGGCTCTCTGCCAGGACGCCGAGGTAACCACCATCGAAGGGCTCGCAAAGGGCGACGACCTCCACCCCATGCAAGCCGCCTTTCTGAAATACGATGCCTTTCAGTGCGGTTACTGCACGCCCGGCCAGATATGCTCGGCCATCGGTCTCGTAAAAGAAGGTCACGCCAACACCGATCAGGACATCCGCGAACAGATGAGCGGTAACATCTGCCGCTGTGGCGCCTATCAGAACATCCTCCACGCCGTCAAAGAGGCCCATCAATCAATGCAATAAAGGAGAAAATACGCAGCCGTTGAAGTTCATCCGTACCGCCAATACTGCCGCCGCCGGCAAACAGGCTGGCGTCAAAGGCGTCAAAAACATCGCCGGCGGCACCAACCTGGTCGATCTGATGAAGCTCGATATCA
>Ga0105239_10002268_pt1 | contig 24573 bp, 11 predicted proteins | sample KBSC44metaG_FD_92761 | JGI IMG/M metagenome (GOLD analysis project Ga0105239, IMG submission 92761) | Corn rhizosphere microbial communities from Kellogg Biological Station, Michigan, USA - KBS C4-4 metaG | ecosystem: Host-associated > Plants > Roots > Rhizosphere > Soil | place: Michigan, USA...
GCACTCCTTTCAACGGAAGGCGGAAGGTAAAGGGAGTTTAGCTCAGCTGGTTCAGAGCATCTGCCTTACAAGCAGAGGGTCGGCGGTTCGAACCCGTCAACTCCCACAAAATCAAGCACTTAAGAGGTGCTTTTTTTGTTGGGCCTAACACTGGGACTAACACGAATGTTTTATCATTTCATTTACCTCTTTCCTTCTTAAATAAGTTGTCTAACGTTAGGCCTTAGCTTATAATTAAAGCCGAAATTATTCCTAACCGTTTGGCATCAGAATATCTAAGCGCAATCGCTAAACGCAATAATAGGAAATTGAGTTTGGAATATAACTCAGCGTTTCGGCCTTTGGATCCGATCTAACCTGCGTTGGTCAACGGATTTCATGCACGAGGAGCATCGTCCTTGATAATTGGTGGATCGGGACTAGCTCTTAGCGTGACATAATAAGCCGTACGGGCTCGTTGCAGTTATGCCCCATTGCGGGCATAATCTATCCCCAACCTTAAGAATACTTCTCACTAATTAGCCTTTATCTTATCCCAGTACGATGCCCTTTTGGGAAAACACCATTAGTTCTGGCTGTTATTTGCCTATAATTTTCACTAGTCTTATCTTATAAAAACATGTCGACCTAGTTTGTCTGCACCATTTGTCCATATGACATTATATAGACCTGGACCGATTAATGGCAGATCTATTCGCGTTTGAGAGACACCAGGAGGTATTGTAACAATCCTTATACTCCTGCCCATCATGTCTGAAAGTTTGACAAAAGCATTGCCAGAAAAAATAGGATGCTGAACAACGATAAAGCTGGTTGCAGGATTAGGAAATACTTTTATTCCATTCTGCGAAGAGTTCGATAATACCTTTATTATGCCACTGTATGCGGCACTGCCATCTATATGATTTATTTTCAACCTATAAAAATTTGCCGAATCTCTAGCAGCAGAATCTTCAAAGGAATAGTCATGTATGCCGTTTCCTGCGTCTAAATCATCTAAAACCCCAATAACACTAAAAATGTTACTATCTGAGCTATATTCGATCTCGTATGATTTAATATTTCTTACATTTTTAGCTTGCCATACTAGGAGTGTTCTATTTTGAACTATTTTCCCACTAAAGCCTATTAGTAAAAATGAATCTACATGTACCTCAAGAAAGGAGAACCCTCCAAGCGAATCTAATCCGTCAGAAGTCGTCAGTGACACAAATCCGGACGCTCCGCGCCCCACGACAGCGGTTATCATCGTATCGGAATTAACAATAAATGAGCTGGCAGGTATCTCTCCAAATGTTACTGCAGTAGTATTTTCGAAATTCTTTCCAATTATGACTATACTATCTCCTTGTTTGGCTTCAGCAGGAGAAAAATTATTTATGTGTGGAGGATTGGCCAGTTCGATAAAAGTAAATCCAGGGAAGATTGCCGTACCATTTGCAGTCGTTACTGACACATCTCCCGAGGTCCCGTTGGCAACTACAGCACTTAGTGTTGTATCTGTAAGAATAAAAAAGGATAATGCACTTGTTCCTCCGAAAGAGACCTTCGTCGTGCCGATAAAGTTTTCACCGTGTATGGTTATGGTTGCACCACTAGTGGCTGAAGTAGGCGAAAATGAGTGAATGCTCGGAAGCAATTTGGCAACGAATGTAAAGCCAGGTAATGATGCGATCCCATTAGAAGTTGTTATACTTATATTTCCTGACATCCCGTTCCCGACAACAGCAGTAATAACACTGTCTGATACGACTGTAAATGAAGTTGCCACCGTATCTCCAAAAGAAACATTCGTGGTACCGACAAAGTTTTCACCATGTATGGTTATGGTTGTACCACTAATGGCTGAGGCAGGCGAAAATGATTGAATGCTCGGAAGCAATTTAGTTACGTAATTAAAGCCAGGCAACGATGCTATCCCATTAGGAGTTGTTATACTTATATCTCCTGACATCCCGTTTCCGACAACAGCGGTAATAATGCTGTCTGATACAACTGTCAATGAAGTTGCTGCCATACCTCCAAAACGCACAATCGAAGTATGGGAAAAATTAGTGCCTTTTATTGTGACGGTGGCTCCTATGCTTGCACTACTGGGAAAGAAAGAATTAATAAGAGGGCCAGTATAAATAAATCCTGTAGTAGAAGCTATTCCGCCAGGTGCGGAAATAGTGAGATTTCCTGAAGCACCTGTTCCTACTATAGCGACAATAACCGTATCCGAAGCCACTGTAAAAGAATCAACAGGTACTCCCCCGAAATTTACAGCAAATGTATTGGTGAAATATTTCCCCTTAATTGTTATAGTCTTATGAAATGACGCACTTTCCGGTGAAAAGCTGGCAATATAAGGTTGCGGACCTTTACTTATCTGATTCCTAAGAATTGAAATAGTGTTCAAATCCGTATTGGAGGCTATAATATCTGGTCTTCCATCCCCATCTATATCTTCCGTAAAATTGTTTTGCGAGGTACTGCTTAAAGAATATTTCGCGGTATTCCTAAAGGTAATATCATTGACGGAGCTGCCATTTCTGAAAACGGAGATAGATTTTGCTATCGGTGTCCCAACAACTATATCAGGTTTCCCGTCTCCGTCGAGATTTCCCATGGACATATGTCCGTTCCCTCCGGAAAATTCCTGATTAAAAAGAAGGGAAATTGTATCAAGTGAGCTTTGATTCTTAAATACGGATATACTATTATTGTAGTAGCCTGCTGCAATAACATCAAGTTTCCCGTCCGCATCAAGATCGCAAATTCCCAAACTTATACCAAGCGAATTGCCGGGCGTGCCAAAGTCCTTATTGCCAGAAAACGAAATATTCCCCTTTCCACTTGTGTTCTTTAATACAGAAATTGCCGGTGTACCGACAGCAAAATTATTTGCTGACACCAAGTCTGGCTTGCCGTCCCCATTAAGGTCCACAATTGCCACTCCAACAGGTTCGCCAGCGGTTCCAAAGCCTATATTTGACGAGAAGTTGACATTTTGTCCAATGGTTGTGTTCCTCAACACAGTTATCGCATTTACAAACGTTGCCGCAACAGCGATATCAGGTTTTCCATCTCCATCTAAATCCCCAATCGATACGTCGCTTGGACCGCTTCCTACATAATAACTTAGCGGCTCTGCCAAACTTATTTTGCCATTGACACTCGTGTTTATATACACATATACTGCGTCATCACCTCCTATGGTAACAACAATATCAGGTTTTCCATCTCCGTTAATATCCCCGGAAGCGATTCCTGAAGGCCAACTATAGCTTCCGACAGTATAATCGATCCTCGGACCAAAGGAAATAGAACCTATGGAACTAGTATTCTTTAAAATAGAGATTTTGTGTTCCCATCCGCTTGTATTTCCCGCACCAGCTACAATGATATCAGGTTTTCCATCTCCATCCATATCAGCACTGCAAATACCGGCGGGTGAATCTCCTGTAATTTCATCTATCTTTCCCGCGAACGAGTTTGCAGAGAATGAGTCCACTATCGGGAATGTAACGGAAAAAGGATGATTTGAATATGCCGTAAGGTTATTACTGGTGACGGTGATTGGCTGGTAAGTAGCCCCCAAAGGAACCTTAGCTGTTATACTGTTGGAGGTTGCACTTATAACTTTGGCCCGGACACCACCGAAATAAACAATATTACCATCTGGTACTGGGCTAAAACCTGTACCCGTAATTGTTACAGAAGAGCCGATTTGCCCAGTATCAGGCATAAATGATGAAATGACAGGCTGTGTACCATTATAAAGGAATCCGCCTTTTGTTGCGGTTCCTCCAGGCGTGGTTACCGTCACTTCTCCCGAACTCCCATAACCAATAGTTGCAGTAATAATTGTGGATGATACAACATTAAAGGACATTGCAGCAACACCTCCAAAGCTAACATTTGTTACTCCCGTAAAATTATTTCCGTTTATAGTTACTGATATGCCAGCTGATGCTGACGTCGGTGTGAAGGAAGTAATAGAAGGGCTGGGGAAAAAAGTAAATCCACCAAGAGTAGCTGCGCCAGTCGAGGTAAATACTGAGACATTGCCAGATGCACCAGTTGCAACTGCTGCCGTAATCATCGTATCTGAAACAATATTAAAGGAAGAAACCGGAATACTTCCTATTGTTACAGATGTCGTATTGCTTAAATTATTTCCGAAAATAGTTATCAAAGTACCTGACCCTCCAATGTTAGGGGTGAAATATCTGATATTGGGACCATTTATCGAGTTTTTTAATATTGAGACTGTATTAGAGGATGAGCCAGGGACTATTATATCGGGCCGGCTGTCTCCATCTAAATCATCTATTGCAATATTCAAAGAGCCGCTGCCTATGGAAAAATCAATTTTATTGGCAAAGGAAATAGAACCAATGACACTTGTATTTCTTAATACTGAGACAAGATTATTTGCCTCTCCCACTAGGGCGAGATCAGTTTTTCCATCACCGTCAATGTCGGCCATCGCGAGTCCGGATGGACTAATTGCCGTTGTGAAGTTTAATCTTTCAGCAAAGGATATAGCTCCACTTGTACTGTGATTTTTAAAAATGGACACACTATCAAAACCACACGTAACGATGACTTCAGGCTTCTCATCTCCATCAACATCTCCAATAGCCACTCCTATGGGTTTCTCTCCAGTCTCATAATATAATCCGGCACTAAAAGAAATGGCTCCGGAGTTACTTGTGTTCCTTAAAATGGAAATATTATTAGAGCCCCCGTTAGTTATAACGATATCCGTTTTCCCATCACCGTCAAGGTCGCTAACTGCTATTCTTTCGGGAAAACTGCCTACAGAATAATCTTTCTTTTCATCAAATGAGATATTTCCGCTAGCGCCCGTATTCCTAAATACCGACATGGAATTTGAAAGAAAATTAACAACAGCGATATCCGGGCGTCCATCACCATCAAAATCACTTATTGAAACCTTATTAGGGTTTGCTCCTGTAGTGTATTGCCCCTTTTGAACAAATGAAATAACTCCGGAAGATGATGTATTTTCCAAAATTGATATATTATAGGATCCCACACCACTATTGGCAATCACAATATCTTGTTTACCGTCGCCATTAAGATCTCCTAATGCAACAGAGTATGGAACAACTCCAGTCGGAAGCTTCACCTGGGGCGCCAATGAGATCAGTCCGTTTACGCTGGTATTTCTGAAAACAGAAAGAGAATAAGGATATCCACCATTTACGACTACAATATCGGGCTTACCATCTCCATCCAGGTCTGCCATTGCTGCATCATAGGGAGTTGTCCCTGTGATAGAGTCAAATTTCGCTGCAAATGAACTAGGTGTGATATCCGTCCCACTGGGAAACGTGACATGGAAAGGCTTGTTTGAATATGCTGTGAGGTTATTGGTTGTGACAGACAGAGGTTGATAATTTGCTCCTGTGGGAACTTTAACTTTGATCAATGTGTTTGTTGAAGCTATTATGGAGGCCTTTACTGCGCCAAAATAAACGATATTATTGGTCAATGTAGAACTAAAGCCTGTGCCCGTGATGGAAACCTGCGTTCCCACGGGGCCCGATGCTGGGGAGAAGGAACTTATAGTGGGTTGACCTAAAAGACTCTGCTTCAATAAGAACAAAACGGTGAAAACAAGCCATTTCATTACCGAACCTTTTGTAAGGCTGGTTTCGCTATAGAATCTCATTTGTTGGTTTGGGGGGTTAAATCAGCGCAAATATCTAAAATTTCATTCTAAAAAACTATTAAAGCTTTATCTTTTCGCCTATTTATAGCTCTCAATCTGTTTCCAAAGAACTTATCGCATAGATTGATATCTTCCTTGATTCCAAAAAACTCAAAACCAATCCCTTATCGCAGATCGACTTTTTCTTTTATGTCAATTTAAAAACGTTAGGCTGACTGAACCTTCTTTACTTCGGTATGGTTCTTAATAAGAAAGCATCGGCATAAGCCTGAGGGATTTTTTCCTGCTCCAGCCTATTGTTGCCCGGCCTTGATTTGAGTGTTTCGTATAATAGGTGTTCCTCTTCATTCAATAAGGAAAGGCTTTCTGCTTTATTGCGCTCACCTGCAACAGCAAATTGCTGGAACATATCGAATGTTGGCTTATCCATCATTATGCTTTGGGTCTGACTATAATAGGACCGCAATTGATGTAATATCTGAAAACCATGTTCGTCTAAATCTCCCCAATAGAAAATATTTTTGTCCCGGAGCCATTGGGCATTTCTAAGATAGCTGACCATAAATCCACCACCACTCCAAATGGCTATTGTCAATGGCAGATCAGGTAGAGCCAGGAAGTTCATTTTATTTTCCGTAATGACTAAGTTTTTATTTTGCCAACTACTACTTTCAAAATTTGATAGACGAATGCTAAAGTCCAGTATATTATTGGGGAGGGCCAATGCAGGATCAAGTATCCTTAATCGGGTTAAAGGTTCATCGCGCAAGAGAAAATAACGGTCAACCAATTTTTTCTGATTTCTATCCCGGATATGCTCCGGAATGAGAAAGTCTAATAATGATTGCAGTAATATCGCGTTTTCTTCTATGAATTTTGTGTGAACAGAAATGGGTAATTGCCGAACATATAAGTCGGGCCTTGGATTGGAAATAAAATAGGCGCAAACGGCTAGAATACCTTGCCAATCCACCTCCGGAAAAGTTAATGGCAAAGGGTCCTGAAATACCCAGCCATGCAATTGAGGAAGAGTTTGAGTAATTAACTGATAATTATTGCGGAATCGTTCCAGCTCTGTCTTTTTCCTAATAAAATCAAGATAATCGTCGGTTGTTTCAAATATAATACTATTAGGAAGCTGATGCGTTCCCGTCCGCCGGAAGTTCCTTTCAGCCGTTTTTACCCAGTAACCCGCCCCTGTCTCATTCTTAGACTTCTTATATAGTGCAGCAATTTCATCCTGCAAACCGTCAAACCGTCCGGTAATTTCGCCGGACCTTGGTTTTCCGATACGATCTATCTCCCTGGGAAAAAAAGTTTCTCCAGATATAATGCTTTTCAAAAATGGTTTCCACCATTTGAGTGCTTGTTGCCTGATGTCTTCTGGGCTAATCATTTCATTTATTCTGATTCTGAAGGAATCTGCTTGAAAAGGCTATCATGTTTTGCTTTTTCCTGCTCATATTCTTCTTTGGTAAAGTTACTGACCTGGGAGTTATTCCCGTCTTTATTACTGACGAAGTGAAAGGAGTTTACATGGCCCTCTATAATGTGTAGTTTTTGCAGCGGAGTTACGATCAACAGCTGCAGATTCAGCTTGCTGAATAGCTCCAGGCCATACCGGGTGCTTTCGTCGCTGCCCCGGCCAAAGGCTTCATCGATGACTACGAACCGGAAGCTGCGGCTCTTGATCTCGCCAAACTGCAAGCCGAACTGGTACGCCAGGGCACTGGCTAATATAGTATAAGCAAGCTTTTCCTTTTGCCCACCGCTTTTCCCGCCTGATCCTTCGTAAAACTCCTTCTCGGAATCATCCGCAAGGAATCGCTCACTGGCGTTGAATTCAAACCATTGCCGGACGTCAGTGACCGTGTTGGTCCATTCTCTGTTGCTGTTCTCGGCACTGGCAAAGCGATCCAATATCTGCTTTACCTGTTCATATTTCTCTTCCGTATACAGCTCGTCGCTGTTACTTAAAGAATTTTCATAGCACCTCTTCAATTCTTCTTTAAATAATCTGACCTCCTTATTGGGCGTCGCATCCATCAGTATAGTAATATAGGTTTCCTGGCTCGCATTATAGACTATCTCATGCAAGTGCTGATTAATAGTCTTTATTTTCTGCTGGATGTCCTTTTCATGTTTTTGCAGTTGGTTGTCAAATACGGCGATGCTTCTAATCGTATTCTTGTTCAACTCTTCTTTGAACCGTTCCTCATGACGCTTCAGATCTTCAGAAACAAGCCGTTCAAATTTCTTCATATACTCCACCCGTGCATCTATATTCTCAGGCACTTCGCTGTACTCTGCCTTCGAATGCTCTTTTATTTCCCGCATTTTCTTTTCTATGAAAGACCGGAGGGTGCTATGCCGATAGCGAAGCTTTTTCAATTCGCCTGTGTCCCCTTCAAAAAGCCGTCTAAACTGCTCCTGCTGTTTGTCAATGGAAGACAACCGAAGGTTTTTATCGACTAATTTCTCTTCGATCACCGGGAAATACGTTTTCTGCCGGACGCTGTCTATATGCTGGATGACCTCTTCAAGATTCTGGATTTGGCTTTGATACGACTCAATGTCTCTCTTCAAACTGCCGATCTGCTGATTTTTTTCAGTTTCCTGTTCCTTTATGTACCCAATTAAGGCAATGACCTCATCTCTTTTTTTATGGAGCAGAGAAAGAAGGTCGTTATTGTTCAACAGTTCATGTCTTTCTTTTTCCAGGAGGTGTATTTGTTCTACGTGCCATTTCCAGTCGATTCGGCTGTAGTCCGTAATGTTGATCAAAAAGTCAAGTTGCCGGCGAAGGTCTTTATTCTTTTGATCCTCTGATTTTATCTCCGCCAATTCCGACTGCTGTTTAAATATTCGGTCTTGAAGGACCGCGATAGTTTCTTCGAGTGCCTTTATTTTCGAGGCATTACTCCAGCCCAAGACATAATTTCGCCGGTCGTTAATACCCCACCTATCGTCCTTGGTGTGACGGATCTTTCCGCTTTTGATCAATCCCTGGCGGGTAATACCATAAGGAATTTGTTGCAGCCGGGCGACATCGACACAAAGGAAGTCTCCAAAGGTTCTTTGAAGATAACCATCCAGCCAGGGCTCAAAAGGGGAATCCGGCTTGATCTCAAGTTTGTAGACAATACTTTCTTGCTCCAATTGTTTCTTATAGCCAAATGAAATATCCAAGTCAGCTTCCAGGTAGGTGAGCTTGATACCCTTCCCATTATCGCCCTTCACGGGGTTGTCGTTCACGTACTTGCTGACACTTCGGTAATGATGTTTGGGTACAAGCAAGCTGATGCCGGTGTCCCTAAGCAATTTTTCGATGGCGCCTTCCCAGGCATTTTCTGAATCGTGCACCTGCAGAAGTTCGCCTGCAAAGGGAAGTTCGTCTTCCTCAATTTCAAGATCTGAACAAAGTTGAGATCTAAAACTGATGAACTTACCGGGAATTTGAGTTTTCCTAGCTCGTAAAGAGGCCAGTTCATCCTCTTCTACCTTCAGGTCGCTTTCGTTCCTACGTAATTCGCTCACTAGGTCATCCCTCTGGTTTCGAAGTTCTTCTTCTCTGCTTGTGCAGGCCGTAAACATTTTTTTCGCCTTATCAGCATTGATCCGAAAATCATCCGCAGTAGCAGGGGAAGAAAGGCTGCACCCCCGGGCCAGTTTTTCATAATCCTCATAGTCTTTCTTCTTAGCATCCTTGTCTTTTTCGTGCTGCCTGATCTCATTATCGATCTGTTCCAGCCTTTTTCCGCCATTGTTGGCAATATCCTGTAATATTCCAAGCCTTTTGGCTTCCAACGCCTCCTTTTCCTCCGCCAGCTTCCGCTGTATTTGAATAGCAAATTCCAATTCCTCCTTTTTAGAAGTAATGGCATCATTAAGCAACCGTTGTTTTTGCATACCAAACCAGCTCGGCACTACTTCCAGCATAACCTCAATCTCTTCTATTTGCCTGCCAACACCTCCATACTCGATGGAAGACTCGTACAGCGGTTTCAGAATGGCGTGTTGTTCTCGTACATGGGCTACCGCCGCATGCGCCTTCGTAAGATCGTCAAAACGCTTCAGCAAGGTAGAGATTTGCTCCTTCACATCCGTTTTTTCCAGCATTTGTTCGCGAACGAAATCCGTCAGGCTGCTGACCGATTTCATAGATACAGTCTGGTAAAACAGGTCGATCGCTTTATCGCTGTTCATACCGAACATTCGTCTGAAGTGTTCGCTATATTGACTAAAATTGTCATTAAACAGTTGCACTCCCTCGGTCTGGCGTAGCCTTTTTCTAAGGTCATTGATATCTGTAAAACCGCTGAAGTGACGAGTGATCGTTAGAGGACTAAAACTGATGATGAGTAGTTTCTCTACCTTTCCATCGTTGCCGATCCAAAATACCTGGGCCAGACAGACATGTTCACCATACCCCTCATTGTAGAAATTTCCGACTATAACGGAATAGGTGTTATCATCGGGTCGCAGATAGACTCGTTTAGCTGTTTTAGTAATCTCTTCTTTTTCCTTTTTATATTCGCCTTTTACATAGCTCAACAGATTACGTTCCTTTCCTTCCGCACCTGCAGCCTTATTAAACACGATCTTATTATGCGGTACCAACAGACACGTAAGGGCATCCACCAAGGTGGATTTCCCCGAGCCGATGTCCCCAGTGAGGAGCGCATTATACCCGCATGGCTCAATTCTCCAGCGAGCTTTATTGAAGGTTCCCCAGTTAAGTACCTCCAGATACTGAAGCCGGAAGCCTGCATTGATGGAAGATGTCATCTCGATTTCCAATTGTTCCATATCCGATTGATTAATCTGTAATATTTTTTTCTGCCGCATGCCGCTCTAACCGATGGAGCATATCATCGATGACTTCAGCATTAACAAATCCCTTAATAATACGATGTATCTCATAGCTGTTGACATCATCCTCAAGTTCCCTGAGAAATCCCATATCAATGACCTTATTGATAGTCGACAGAATTTTGTCCTGTTGCTTGGCTTCATCCGAAGCGGAAGGTAAGAACGACCGGGTCCGCTGGATAATTTCCTGCCTGGAAATAATAGCGCGAACAGAACCACCCTGGGCATCCTGTTCCAGCAAATATTTGCGGAGAACGATGCAGAGCAGAGAGGTAAAGAAGTTAAGTTGTCTTTTTTCGGCCAATTTCGGCAAGTCCGACTCTTCCTCCGGCTCAACCTGTTGTAAGTAAGCATAGCCCTCGCTTTTGTCGATATACACATCGAGCTTTATAGCTGAAAAATATTTTTTAACCTCAGGTTCATATTGCAAGAGGTTCTCCCAGGCCATTTTTTGATGGCTATAAAGTATTCCTTTTAGTAAGGTGATCAGGCTTATCGAATATCCGGATGACATAATTTATCGGTTGAATATTATCAATGGTGCTTTTAAGGAATAGATTTTCCCAGTATCCAGGTTGGTGACATTCAATTGTTCGATGTCCTCATTGTTTACATAATGCCGGCTATCTGCCGTGGCAATTTGCATATAGCCTAATATTTCTGCTATGCCTTTTGTTGGCCGGTAGTGATCCAACAGTTCAGAGAGTGCTATTTGGGATCTTGACCGAAGAAGGTTCTTGACATTTTCCCGCAATTCATCCATGTCAATATAGAATTGTTCGAATAGTATATTAGTGTCGGCATCTGCTTTTCCTTCCTCGACGGATGTTTCTGCAAATGCCACTTTTGCCGGCGGGGTAAATAAAGGGCGTTCCATAAGCAAAGAAGGCCGGAAAAGGCCATCTATTTCCATCAGTGTGTCCTGCGGGTTGATCCCATCCTTATAATCAAGCAGTAAATGCTCGATGGTCTCTATACTTTTGAGAATATGCCTGCTTTCAGCAAGATTTTTTTGCTCAACAAATTTCCGCAGTTGTTCGATCAAGCCATCATTGCTTCGGTTTACCTTATCCCCAGCATCTACCAGGTTCGTTTTGATACGGTCGATGATCTGTTCCTGCTTTATTTGCCGGATAGCGGGAATGTCGTTCAGTTTTGCAATCAGTCCTTCCAGTTCCTGCTGCATGCCGTGGCTCATCAGGAATTCCCAGAACGCTTTAAAGCTTTTTCCCTGGTCGGTGTTCCATAAATAATCCTGCTGTTCAAAAATAGTATCCAGCAAGGCGCCTTTTGCCAGGTTAGTTTTGATGATCGTCTGCCGGGTTTTCGTATCCAGTTCTCTGAAATTCTCTTCTACCTGGCGGAAGTCAGACAATAGTCGCCTTGCCGTCTCTTCAGCCAAATAATAATCTTCTTTAAGCTGGGTCTCAGTAGGCTTAGTATAATTACCCTTTTTTATTCGTTCGATCTCCTCATCTATTTTCTTTTTTTCCGCTTGAAGTTGCTGAATCCTTTCATAAGGTCCTACCGTTCTGTTAACTATTTGCTGTAAAAGAGAAAAGAATTGTAACAGGCGACTGTGCGTACCCACAAACTGTTGTTTATTCAGATCCTCCAGCCATTTTAAAGCATTTTCGCTGGCAGGAGATAATTCATAGACAGGTTCATCTGCGGATTCATAATATCTACGCAGGTAGCCCTGTTGCGCCCATTTTTGGAGAAAATCTACAGGAAGCTTATTGTTGTAGTCGGATATTCCCTGGCGTTCGAGGGAGAACAGAAAATCTCCCAACAGGCTGACCAGGTCCGATTGTGAATAAGCTATCCTTTCCTGTTGTTTGAATGCCAGATGAAAAAAGCTTACTAACAAAGGGAAATGTTCCGCGCGCAGGATCTGGAGAGTCTTATCATTGCGATAAAGGGCAAGTGCTTTATCAAAATTCATAGAACAAGAAGGGTTTACGGTTCGAAAATGGCAAATTAATAAAAGCTAAAGATATTAGCAATCTTTTTTACGTCTTTCTTCCACATCTATGGTTTAGTACATAAAATCTATATAATTGAAATAATTATTATACTTTATGTCATTTTTTATATAAAAACTATGCCATTGGTGAAAAAATGCCTTTAAAGACAGTCTCAATTTGTGAAAGCTCCCTATCGGTCAGCCGTTCAAATTGCTGCCGTTTACGGCCGGATAAGACCCCTTTGTTCTGATGTAGTAATTTTATAAGCAGATCGATATACCGGTCCGGCATGTCAACGATCTCCTGGATTGCTAATTTTGCCTCATCATATTTGACAAGGAATTCCATTTCCGGATAGATATCTTCTTTGATCGTTTCCTGGATCGTCGTTGCAAGGTAGATGCATTGGGGCGTTAAATCCGGATAGCGAAAATATGCCTCTACTACCTCAGGATTTGTGACAATCATTGAGTGATCCTGCTTAAATTCATAGCGAATTTTCCGCATTAATGGTTTCGAATAGGCTTCCAGCGTAGTATCATAATCTTTTTTGTGGTTTACCATATGGGCAGAGACCGGAATGATCATACCCGATGGTACGATTTTGTCCCGGGTCAAAACATCATGAATAAGAAAGCGGTGTAATCGGCCATTTCCATCCTCGAAAGGATGGGCGAATACAAACCCGAATGCTATTATTGCCGCCCGGACCACAGGATGGACCCCTGCAGTCTTTTCCAGGGATACAGAAAGTCCTTCCATCATAGACCGAAGGTATTGCGGGGGAGGACAGATATAGTGAAAGATCTCTTTAAAATTATAAGTGGTCTGGCCTATGTAGTTCTGAAAGTCGCGATAACCTGCAGCAGCGAATCGGGCGTCGACAATTTCATTTTGCAGGTGAGTGAGGAATTTTTCGCTTATGACAGTTGTTGATGGCTCCTCGCCGGCTTTTTCAAGCAAAGAGATAAAGCGAGCTGTCCTTTCCGGAGAAGGCTGCTCCTGTTCGATCTGATAAGAGGAACGAGTTTCCTTGGTATATAAATAACTCACTGCCCGGTAAAATATATCCGGAGGGTATGCCTGGCTGATCTCAGTCACTAATTGTCTGTAGTCCGTTTCCAATAGTTTCTCCAACGCTTTTGTCCTGCGAACAATCGGGCAGAACTGTGCTGTCCCCAAAAGGTTATCTCTAATATTCCACCTGGGAATATTGTGCCCTTTTCCAGTAATATACCTACTGTTATCCAGAAATTCGATGTAATTACCTTTTCCCTGATCCGCGACCGGTAACATTTTTCCGGTTAGCAGTTCGTACAGATATCCTATCCGACGTTCATAGCCGCCTTTAGGCTTCCGCGACAGATAAGCCAATACAGTCTCAATGGGAATTATGGAAAAAATGGAATTGAGAAAGTCCAGGTTAAGATCGTCATACTTTATTCCAAATTCCAGATGCTGCATTGGATCTTCCGGATCGGCTGGGGCGTAAAGAGGTGTGTAAAAATCAATTATATCACCATCCTCGTTTATTTCCTGTTTTAGCCGGGTGCCGATATAAGATTGATGAGTAAGAGCATGACTTCCCAACCCATATTTCTTTTGTAACCATGAAAAGCCTACCATTTTCTCCATACTCTATTCAAGATTTTATATAAAAGTAGTTTTTTTGAAATAAACTCTATGATTTATATGCTTTTTGCATTAAAAACACGGAAATGGAGATGTTATATTCTGAAAAAGCTCCTCCGTCTGTGCACCACTTTGTATGCTACATTCTCCACAATTAACTGATTCTCATTTCCTCTGCCCCGAATCAAAATGTATTCCTCAAAGTAAAATCATGCCTTTTACCTCAAAAAAATCAGCGCTTCTTTTTGTTAAATCGACCCAGGCTACGTCTTTAATTAAAAATTCTTGATTTTGGAAAATGGTTAGGATATTTTGGTAGGATTTTAGATCAATTGAGGTACCTATTATTTATTTCTATGTTTTGCAACAACACCCCATTCTTCTGATCATCAATTAATTACAACTATATCTTTTGAACAGTTGGAAAGAACGCTCACATGGTGTTTTAACGGTATTTCATCATGCAATAGTGAGCGAATATAAAATTTATTAGTTTTAAATCTAATAACTCCTATACTACCGTTAATAACCGATACCATTCACCGCTATGCCAACCAATCCAGGAATTGATATTTCCGAGGTTATTGAGATCGATTTGATAAGACTGGATCAATTCCCAATAGCAGCAGTATTAAATAAACTTGCAACAGGGTTCCACCTAAGGATACTATTGTCACCTCCCCCTCCCTATGAGGCTATTGGCCGCACGCACGTCCGGCTTTTCTCCCGTCTGGTCAACGAGGTCGGCCTCCATCTGGCGAAAGAAAGAATTACAACGGGGCTACTATCCCTGAATTTCTCGCCTGCTGTTGCAGATGTCGATATTTCCCTGGTGGGAGTCATAGCGCTATTCAGACCTTCCTATCCTGGCGTCCAATTCGAGGTTGGATTTCCCATGGAGGCTAGCGCTGAAGTATTTAGCAGGTTCAGGGATCTTTTCCTGCCTTTGCGCGATTGGTACCTTTATCAGACGGGGGTGGAGCTCTATACGATCCGGGGGGAAGATCGTTTCGATAAGGAAAAATTACATGAGCCACACGGCCTCTTGCCTGTTCTTTTGATCGGACCAGAAACTTTCCAGCGCACCTTCGTCGCTACTTTGGGCTCCTGGTCACTGTCCGACCTGTTAAAGGAAGTGCCAACAACTGAACTGGTCGCAGAACTGAAAAAACAATACGAGGATCATTACATATCGGATATTACGGTATCTGAAAAAAATTACCGGGTAATACGGGACACAGTACGCTCATTCCAACATCGCATCTCCTGGGTAAATGTTGATCGAGTCTACTGCGAGCAATATTTCCGCATGCTATCCAAACTGGATCTACTGATGGAGGATTTATGGCAGGTAAAGGGATTGCATGAACGTGATTTCAACTTCGAATCTTTTCGACCGTCGGGACTCGACATTGTCGAAATGCGTGCGCTGAAAAAATCCATGCGCGGAATTCAAATCGATCTGTTGCGCCAGCCACCGTTCTTTATCCTTATTTTTTCCCTATTAATGAACCGTCAGATTGCCAGGCCTGAGGATGGACTGATGGAATATCAGCGCAGGATCCGTGGTTTGTTCGAATTCACCCGTAATTTATTCAATGGAATAACGGAATTAGCGCGCAATATGATCGATCATACGCCTACCCAACGAGGAATTATCTGCGGGCGGGTTTATATAGGCAGCCGTCTTTTTGCCATCGAAGGATCGGCTGGTCCACAGCACCTGGATTCTCATTTCGAGGCATATATTCAAGAATTAGACAGGCTAAAATTATTAGGCAAGGACCCCGGCACGGCAAGTTTTCTGGACTTAACCCTGTTCGATGAGGGGAAGGATGGGATCGTAGGCACGACCATCGAAAAGCTGGAGAATCTTGAAAACGGAAGCACCATCCCCCACCAGGAAATTGCTGATGATCTGAAAGGGCTTAAGGCAGGGCTGATCCTATTCGAGGATTTCTTCGATCCGCGCGACATTAAACTCCACCTCCATGCCATGCGTTCCGCAGCACACTGGGGATTGCTGAGTTTTGCTCATACAATCACGCGTAATAAAGGGTTCATGACCGCAGCCTCCCGAAATGCATTTGATCCTTCCCAAACAGACATTTGCTATTCCAGTTTCGTCGGTACCGGCGCCATCAAGCCAAACTTGGCAGGCTATGTTCCAGGGACCCGCTATAGTATTGTATTCCCAACGGACAATTCCGAAGGCATTGAAAGCCCGGTACTTCGCAATATAGCCCCGAAGTCGGCAGGATTCTCAGCGGAGAACTATTATCAGCTGTTGGAATACCGCTACCTTAACGATCCTCTGACCTTGAAAAAGAAGGATGACCAAGTGCTCGTCCGGTTCGATATGAAGAAGTTCTGGCCGGAAAACCCAGGATCAGGTTACCGTGAGGAGCTGACCGTCGCCGGCAAGGTAGCTGATCTGGTGAGACGACTGACCCCGTTGACTGAAAAATTTGTGCCTGTATTGGATTTCGATGGGATTGAAGATCAACTGGATAATAACAGGTTGTTGCGGTTGCTCGGACAGCTTCAATTACAGATCGACATTCATTCCCTGATTGTAGTGAATATTCCTATCGCCATGATCATTCGGCTGCTGGAATCATTGGATCTTTGGAAAAATTCCGAAGGGCAACGCCCATTCTGGCAGCAAGATCATTTTGTTCTGATCTATTCCTATGAACTGGACAAAAAAAGGAATCGGATATATTATACCGATGTCATTGGAGGAAAGACGTATGGTGAGATGATCACCCTGAAAAGTAAGCTCGCCTCGACTCATTCTACCGTTTTTTTCAATCCGCGGGAAAAGGAGGCGACCGCTTTGTCTCCCGAGACTATTGGCGGCTTGACCCGATCACCATTGTTCATAAACGGGAACGGTCTGGTCCAGCATTTTGAAATGATTATCACGCACGGCAACAAAACCTTATTCGAATGGTCCCTTTCAAACATCCTTCATACGAACCTAGAGGAGGATCAACATGGATTTGCAGGCTACAAAATTAGTAATACACATTTCCGGCTTGGATCAAAAACTCATATCCAGGATTTTATCTATGCCAAAAGGATCTTCCAAAACAGTTTTTTCACTGACCGATTCGCCTTCCTGGTGAGTCGATATTATCTACAGCATTTCCGAAGCCTTACTCCGCTTACGATCCTGGGATACGGCGATTACTCCCAGTTGCTGATAAACAGGGTGGAAAAGATTCTGGGAAAAGTATTGCATGGGAAAAAGATTAACCATAATATGGTAAGCGACATGGATCATCCCTTTCTGATTAAAGATGATGACCTGTTGGATCATGTATTAGTGATCGTTCCTATCAATACGACGCTTTCAACCTCAGTGAAAGTTGAAAATTTTGCCAGATCAAAGATGAAGGCGGGTGGTCAATTGGTGCCCAAATCCTTGAATCTCATCCTGGTTAGTCACGATAATCTGGACAACCCCGATTATGCAAATGCACTCAACGAGTATCTTCATTCTGAAGATGCCGACCAGTCTACCCGATTCCCGTATAAGCTTTTCAACTGGAAGAATATCGATACATTTGCAAAGGAGGTATCGATCGGCACAAATCAGGATACAGATGATCGCCGGTTGCAAAAATATTTTCTTTCAGTGTCCTCCGTGTGGTATTCACCCGATACCTGCCCTTCCTGTTTTCCAGCATATGATGCTGATAAAAATGGGAATGGTCTCTACGAAGAAAAACCTCTGTTAGAGACTGACAAGTCTTCGGTAACGCCGGACCTATTGCTCGAGCTACCCAGGGGATTTCAAACCGACCCTAAAGAACCCAAACCCACTACTTTTCTGAATGAGGCTTCCCATCTTTATCAACATTCCCTGTATAAGTCTAATCATCATCTGCATTTCATCAAGCCTGCCAGTTTTTTTCTGCAATATGAGCCGCTTATCGAAAAATGGGCAGAAGATTGCCAGTCGTCGTTAGAGAAAGCCATACCCGGAATATTTTCCGCCTCGGTCCTACTGATCAGTCCCAGCGAACGCAACAATACCTATTTTGTCGAGCTGATCAACCGATTGGTCTTCGGCGACGGAGCCGTGATCATTAATTATGAAGTAGCGGGAGATTATATGGAAAATTACCAGAAATTTTTCAGTGGTAATATATTGCAATCTCAATATATATTTTATGTAGACGATTTTATCCAGTCTGGAAAAACTTTTCACCTGGTGAATGACTTTGTCCGCTATTGCAAGATGCAGGTGCCTCTTGCAGGATCTTCATCGCGACCGGCTTGCGACGGGGTTTTTACTATGATCAGTAAAACGGATAATTTCTCAAAAAGTGATATCATCGCTCAATTGAACGATCTTCCGAAACCTTCTCAACAAGAAAGCGTGCATTCAGCACCAATTTCAAAGGAACAAACGCTTTACCGTGCGTTCCACTATCTGTATATCGAGGCAATCACGACGGAAAGATGTCCACTTTGCGCAGAGCAAAAGCGTTACAAGTTATTAGCCGAACATTCCATGCTGGATATTACCCGTCATTATTTCCTGAATAAGGCCTTAAATCTGCAACCGAGAGATGTCCAGGAAGATCCTGTGTATCAACAAGGTTGGACGAAATTTCATCCATTGATGGATACTTTCAAGAATTTTCCCTGGAAGGAAAATGCAGCTCCACGCATCAAGGCCTATTATGAAACTTATACAAAAGGAAGGTTTCCAGGCCGTTCATATATAAAGTTACTCGTCCATCATGAAATGAATTGGCTATTATCAAATGACGATGCGATCCGTGACGAACTGAATGACGATTATGAAATGGTTAAAGGCAGGCCCAAAGAAAGGCTTGTGCAGGAACTATTCGATCATATTTTTACGAAGATCAATGAGTCACCTGGCATTACATGGCTATATCGTGACATGAATAATCCCTCAAGGGAACTACTTTCGTCGATCGTCCGCGAGATCTGCCTGAAAGTCCTGAGCATGCCGCCCTTCAGCAATATTAAATGTGTTCGGGAAAAGACGTTTATTTTTCTTCTTATTGAGTTGGATAAAGCATTGACGGAATATGTCCTGCAAAAAAAGAACCATTTCCAGGAATTCCGGTACGTAAAATTCCTGCTTAGGAGGGCAACAGCGATCGGGTCGAATTACGTAATCAGGGGGATCACGCTGAATAAGATCAGGGATATGTACAGGATGTATCCACAAGGGCAGCGGTCCAATAAGGAAGAAAGCAGGAAGGTAAAAATTGAAGAGCTTGTCAGGTTGGAAGCGGAATTGGAAACGTCACTCTCTTCCATTATGGCGGAAAGGGATGGTTTGCAGAATGGTATGCAATCTGCCGAAGACCTGTTCAGCAAAGCGGCATTAGATACTAAACTTGATAGCATCAACCAACGATTGTCGGCCGTCCAGCACCAGATCAATTATATCCGGCAATGCGTCAGCAATATATATTATGTAGATAGAACGATCCAGGAATTCAGCCAGTTTTATGTATCCCTGGTCAAAGAGACCACATTTAATAACGATTCCAAGGCCTTAAGACTGGAACGCAATCTCGATCGTCTGCTTGAATCCGTAAATCCAGAGGAGGAGAAGGAATTTTATTATCTTCTCTGCATGCTCAGATACGAAAATGCGCTTATTGTAAAAAAGGGGATCGAGCTGATCATCCAGGAATTGCTGCCTGAAATGGCGGATATCCAGTTCGGCAGCCGGTTCAGTCTTGCGGCAACCAGGCAAAAATTGGATTCGCTACTTGGAAAAGCCCTGGACGATTATCGTCTGATGCCGTTGAAAAATTATTTCCAGATCAGGGAATATCCCGTCTGGAAGAAAGAGAACCCCGAATTGCATCTCCGTCTGCAGGAACTGATCTACCTGGTCGCCGTACTTAGCCTAGATGAAGAAGCGCCTCATGAGGCCGGCGGTGAACGCGAACTGGAAAATAAAACAAAGACTATCCTGCAAAATTTCTTTCGAATAATCGGCGATGGAGATTTTCATTCACACAATATACCTTCAAATGACACCATTAGGTACTATGAAAACAAAGCTGCGGGGGCATTTCTAGCCTTGCGCTATCGTTCCGGAAATGAACCCTATATTACACCTTCGCGCATAGTTATCTCGCATGCAACTAAGCCTTATTCGCTGGACAAAGATTATGAAATGCCGAATTTCAAGGTCGACCAACAGTCCTTGTCCTATTTCATGTTGAACGGGATCGGCAGCCAAAATCATGACCTGGTGAGAATAACCGAGCCTGGGCGTTCAAGGAAACCATGGACCATCTGGGAAATCCACAGAAAGGGTAATGAAGAGGATTGGGTCAGTACAAAAGGAAAAGTATACCCATGCCAGTCGTACCTCATGGAAGATTTTAAGGATTTAACCTGGGATGAGAACGGAGAGCTGAAAATTTCAGCAGATTTCACCGAATATTTATACCTTCCTTCAGAGGTCCGAAATATGGCGTTCATACGTCTGGCCGAAACTTCTTTGCAGAAAGGCGAGATCGTCCTGGAACCTCTGGCTGTCCTGGGATTATTTTCAAATACGGAATCCATATCGCGTGAGAAGCTGAAGCTCGGCCTGATCGTCCTTCCTATGATCTCCCGCTTTATCGGCCGCCATTTCGATAATGACAGTCTGACCGCGCAGATCGCTAAGCGTGACAAAGTAGCTGATGCAGAAAAGGTCAGACATGGATTCCCCCGTTTTCTTGACGAACTAAAAACTTGTGCACTTTCGCCCGGCGCAAAGGGAGCATCAGAGAGCTATGTCCACTTGCTCCATAAAATGTTATTCTTCGGTTCGCGCATGTCCACCTATCTGGCGGAGATCGAAAATATCAGATCCAATGAAAAGCGGTTCAATTATTCAAACCTCAAGCCTGAAACTAAAAAAGTAATCATCTCGAATTCGTATTCTTTATCCGAAGTATTTGAAGTGATCCGAAAGGTCTATATAGACATTATATCTGCTCCACTTGGAGAAACAACTGCATCAAAATCATCCGACATCAAATTCTTCAAGCCCCGGTACGAGGTTGATGAACGGTGCCGGGTTGAACTGATTCAACCACTCTTCGACGTAATCCTTGTTGAGCTTATATACAATGCGAAGAATCAAGCCGACCCGTCAAAATCCTATTTTATGGAAGTCATTTTCACAAGAGATAAATGGGGAGTATATTATATCACGTTTGCAAACAATTGCATTCTGCAAGACCAGCGGTTCATTAAAAAAATAAATAAGCTCAATAGCAATAATAAGCGTGGATTGGGTATGGTAAACAGTATCGTCATGACTATGTTTGACATTCCTATCAAGGTAAGCTATAAGGACAAGGACAAACACAGCAATCACGAATTCTCAGTGACCTTACCATTATACATGTCAAATATCGATCATCATGAAAGTTAAGATCTATTATATAGAAGACTCTTTGAAGGACCTGACAGGACTGCGGGTCCAGTTAAAAAGGAGGGGGTTTTTAGTATTTCCGGCTGGAGACAAGGACTTTGAAAATGACCGGGCGGTACTAAGCCTGTATCTCCAAAATGCAACTCCCGAGCACTCGAAAGCTGCGGAAGACCTTTTGGCGGCTATAGATCCAGACGTATTTTTGATCGATATGAAGTTATGGGGGAATAAGCTCGGAGGAATGAAACTTTACAACGAGATCCTGAGGCCATCAGCCAAATTGGGAGACAAGAAATATATATTCATTTCGATAGAGAATTTTGATGATCCAACTTTACCAATGGGTTCCAGCTTCGAATCGGTTGCGAAAATTAACAGCGATAGAGGGATTAATTATGAGAGCCTGGCAAAAGAGATCAAGGTTAAAGTCAATAAACTCCTGGGACTAAAACCCACTCTTTGGGAGCGCTTTTGTGCGTTTTTTGATGGAATGGAGGATGCTATTTAAAAAAATATAATCTATGATCACACGGGAACTAATCGGCAGGTATGTAAAGAGGGTCTATGTCTTCATACAGGTATTAGCAATTATTTTGATGTGCGCTCTATTCGCAATCGGCTTTATCGATATTTCGCTTTCTTTTATGCAATTTCGCCATCCCTATAGTTTTTTACGGGAATTATTGCACTCATTAGAGATTCTTTTCATCGCCCCCATTCCTGTGCTGATCGTATTCTCCTTCCGGAAACTTATTATTCTCTCCTTCCCTCCGAAAATCGTTGAAGATGCAAAGCCCGAAGGTCAGAATATCATAGAGAAACTCTTCGATACCCATGTTAATGAGGATATTGCTAAGAAAGCATTTATTTCCTCGATTATTGGAGTCATGTCGACCTATCTATTGGGGATATTCATCAAGCTCCTGACGCCCAATGAGGAACAGGTGAGCAGCATGCTCCATGTCAGCCATGACTTTATCAATATTCTAGCTTTCTACCTGTTATTTATACTAGCCATGATCCTGCTTTATTTTATGATCTCGAATCATAAATGAATCTGGAACGAAAGAGCGCGGATCGTCTGCAGGATGAGGTAGGATGCCATGACAAAGTAATTATAAGCACTAATAGATTCTATCGATAGACACTGATTACTATGATGACAACTTTCAAATGCGTTCGCGAATAACAGGCTCAAGACAGCCAACTAGTTTATTAAATTTGATTTACGGAAATCCCGTAGACATACCCTCCGAGTGTCTATTTAGCCCCTCCGCGGCTACTTTTTAAACGGCAACAAATTTGCCACCTGCTCAGCCTTTGACGCATCCTCAAAGCTATCCAAATAACTCATGGTCGTTTTTAAATTGTGATGCCCCAGCAATTCCCTGATTGCTTCGACATTCACCCCAGACCGCTTTAACTGAGTAGAAAAGGAATGCCGGGCGGCCATTGTTGATAATTTCTGGGAAATGCCCAACTCCGCTCCAATTTCATACATATAACTGTTGATCAACTTGGTAAAAAGCTGGATCTTATGCCTCTTTTCATATCCGTCCATTCCATTGGAAAGAATAGGGAAAATATAATTGTCCGGGCTTTTATCTGCATTTCCCCACCGCTCAATAGTCGATTGGAGTTCAACTAAGCAGAATACTGAAATAATGTGAGGATTCGATCGGGTCGTGTTTGCTGTCTTCGACCGGATGAATCGAATAAATTCCCCATCAATATTCTTATATTTCAACATGGCCATATCTTTCACGTTCATGCCATTTGCTAAATAAATGAACAGCCAAAAATCCCGATACATGAGCTTGCTGCTGTCAGGGGACTGGTAATGATAAATTCGTTTAATATCATCGATAGGAACAGCCTTTTTGATATTTACCCCGGTGGGTATTACATATTTCTCTGGCCCAAAGGGGTAAAGATCACGGTCGATTAGCTTCTTGGCGATAGCAAGGTTAAATATGCGCCTTAAGCAACGAAGGTAAAGACTGGTAGTGGTGATCGAATTACCCTTCTCTTCCATCCACGTTTCATACCGGTGCAGCTCAATATCCGTAATATCAGCAAAACGTAATTGAGGTAGATAGTCGAGCAGGCTATTCATACTCGACATATAGCATTCGACAGTTCCGGCACGGTCCTGCGCCTCCAGTTTGCGGATATAATGTCCATAATGGCTGGCAACTTCTCCTAATGCTTGGAAATCTATCTCGGACCTTTGACGCGGATATTTCCGTTTGCCGAACTGATTTTTGAAATTTTTGCGCCGAATGCCCTTAGCGCGATCCGCTAATGGTGCATCCGTTCCGGAATCTGAATTTACGCCTTTAAGGTCTGCTGGCGCCGGCGAAGCAGCCTTTGCGCTGCGTTTACGAGCATGTGCGGCAAAGGCAAAAAATTTGTCGCTAAAGGCAGGGAAAGAAAATTTTCTCAGATTTTTGATAATTGTTTTTGCCCGCTGCTCTTCCTTTTCCAATTTTTCCTTAATTTCCCGCAACTTAATACCGAGGCGGGGAGAAGAGAGTTTCGCAAAATCCTCTGCTGACAGGTAGGTTCCTAAGGAGTACTGCCGAGGATCACGGTTAAAAGTTACCCGAAGTACAACGGGATAGTTCTTTGTTTTTTTACTCATCCGACGCTTGTTCAGGATGATGGCTGTAGTAACTGTCATAACTCACAATTTTTAGATTTTAGACTAACAATACGCCTAACACACAATTGTTAAACAGCGATCTGAATACAACAAGGAAGTTATGCAAAATATTTCAAACAATTGACAAACAATTACTTGAAGCAAAATACAGCAAAATAGAATTAAATAAAGTAAAGGGAAAACGATACTTACAAGCAGAGGGTCGGCGGTTCGAACCCGTCAACTCCCACAAAATCAAGCACCTAAAAGGTGCTTTTTTATTTATATGACCCTGTTAGAAGCGCAAAAAATAAAGCTGTAACTTTATGTA
>Ga0105239_10002269_pt1 | contig 24563 bp, 22 predicted proteins | sample KBSC44metaG_FD_92761 | JGI IMG/M metagenome (GOLD analysis project Ga0105239, IMG submission 92761) | Corn rhizosphere microbial communities from Kellogg Biological Station, Michigan, USA - KBS C4-4 metaG | ecosystem: Host-associated > Plants > Roots > Rhizosphere > Soil | place: Michigan, USA...
ATTATGCGCAGCTGGTGGCACAGCAATATGCACGCTATACGCATAAGTATGGATTGAATGCGGAGAGATGGGAGTTGGATTGTACACAGTTCAGGCGGCCGGGGGAGCAGATGAGGTTGTTTTGAATTCTTACTTTGATATCTATGGAGTGAATTTCTTTGTACGGGTATTAAGAGATGGCTGCTATGATTATGAAAATGAAGACTTTCTGACTATTCCGACACCAATTGAAAAAGGAGAGGTTATAAAGATCACCAGAGTATACAACTACTTTATCTTCAAATTGAAGATTGGAAGAATAATAAAAAAATGGTATAATTTTGTATATCATGGATAGAGAAGAAATATTGCAACTGGCAAAAGAGCATGCGCAAGAAGCGAAGAGACATGCAGAGGAAGCAAGAAAGTCCGGCAAGCTCCCTGTCAAAGTTACTTTGAAATCTGGTGAGACATCCTCGTTAGGGAAAATGATCAAAACCAAGGAGCAAGCCGATTTTTTCATGAAGCTGTTAAGGGAGCTTTAGTTTTACTTATCAAACAACCACTCTCCCCGGCGTCACGCCGAACTTCTCTTTGAACGCACGGGTAAAATGCTGAACAGAACTATACCCCATCTGCTCAGCCACTTGCTTGATAGACAGTCCCGACAAAAGACTGGTCTTTGCCTCATTTAGCCTGAAATTATTCAAATAACCAAAGACGGAAGTATCGAAGACCTCTTTAAACCCTTTCTTCAGCTTGAACTCATTCAGTCCTGTCACTCTTGCCAGTTCCGTGAGGGAAGGAGGACAGGCTGCATGATCCACCAAATAGTCCCTGGCAAAATAGATGCGTTCCTTATCCTGCGAGGTCTTGCAGACACGGTCACCGCAGTCAGGCGCATGTTCATGTGCCTGCGCCTGCAAGGTCAGCAGCTCGATGCACTTGGACTGTAGGAACAGTCCTTTCAACCCACCCGTCATTTGTAAATGCATGATATCATGTATACATTGATGCATGGCCAAAGAAATGGGTAAATTTTGTGCGCTGACTTCCATCGCCTGATCAACCTTTTCGGCAAAATCCATCAACATCGGACTGCTGTCCTGCGCCAGTGACAAAAAGAAATGCTTGGTCAGACGTATCTCGAAGAACTTATGAACAGCGCCTTCCTCATAATGACTGGAACCTATGAATTGAGGTGTATAATGAAGGTTCTGCTCATTCCCCGAAAAGCGATATTGTTTCCCGCTGCTGAGGTTGTTCAGACATCCCTCGCCGGCCAGGGTAAAATGCATTTCAATATGTTCGGGCTCGGTAATGGAGCTGAAACGAACGGTCTGCGACTCCTTCATCAGCATGCTGCCGTAAATGATATCTATATCTTTGGCGGAGAGCTGGGTAGCCTCCCCGGCCATAAAGGGGAGATCCAATTTTCTATGCACCTGGTGTATCTTCGGCCGATCGTAAGGCATAAAAGAGACATCGGAGAAATCTAAATTCGTGGTCTTTCCATGCTTGTCACAAAAAGTCACTTCCATAAAAATCCTTTTTCTGCAAAAAATGCTCCGGATAGTATAAAAACCCTGAGAAAAGGAGCGCGTACCTTAGTAAAGGTAACAAAATGAGCCGGAGGTTCGTTGTCCGAAGGACAATCATTTGATGTCTGGCACAATTGGCCAAAATTCCCCGTTGGCCAATTGTGCTCAATCTATCGTTAAAGATATAGTCATGTTTTTGACAGAAGGTAAGTATCACTTTTTTTTCGGAGATGAAACAAGCATTAACTTTTTTAATAATGCCCGGAAAAGAATTCGTTTCCCCGAAAAAAGATACATCGGTGTGCTGGAGCTGGAAGAATGTTATAAAGCGCTGCCCGAGCAGCTGGGATTGCTGGTAGATATAGTCCCTCCCAAAGGGATATCCGCAGAACAGGCTATCCAATTCCTTCACGGGCTTGAACCCGAATTATGGCAGCTGTGGAAAGAAGGCATTTTTCATCTGGCAGGACGATGGAATATAATCCTTCCTTTCCAGAAGGAGCTTACGAGAATGGGAATACCGGATGAGCGGATCCGCAGCTACGCCCTATCGCCTATCAAAAGCCCCGATGCCGCCCTTAAATTTCCATTCTTTGGGTTGTGAGATGTTAGTCAACCGGGATCTCGCTCTCAATAAGATTCCATCTGGTCTTTTCAGTTGCCTTTACCAGTATCGCTCCATTAGAGGTCAGCTCGATATTCTCAAGCTCGTAAAGCCCCGACGTATAATTTGCCGGCACGCTCAACCCTTCGATCCTGGCCTCGACAGGAATGTTGTTCCCGTCGCCTTCCGCAATAACTTTCAGGACCTGAACACTCTTCATCGGGCAAAAATACATCACTACCCCATCATGACCCATGTCCAGGCGGACGGGTGACAAATTGGCCATTACAGTTCCCCCGTGGGATATTTTTTCTTCTTTCATCCTGGTCTGCAGGACATGTGGCTGCGAAAACGAAGTAACAGTCACTGGGGAAGATTGTGGTGAGAGGGATGGCTCATAAATTTTTCCACCACCGAAAATGTCGAAGGCTGCAAATATCTTTTTCATACAAGATTGCTTTAAATGGTGAATGAAATGAAATCTGAAAGAACGTAGCCTGCTCTGTAGTTGAATTAAACCATTGGTATCTATCCAAGCGTCTCCTCCTAAAAGACATACAATTAGCGGGCCTGGCTGCATTAAGAAGGTCAGCATTTGATTTTTTTGTTTGCGAAAAATTTTGTAAATTCTTTAGATAGTTTTGTCAAAACTAAACGTCATTTCATGCGCTACCGGCGAATGCCTATCGAGATAGAATCTCCCGAACAGATGGGATACAGCAGTATCCGCAACAACCTTTCAGAAAGCTCCTATACAGACGCATTATTCGGGGACATAGAAATACCGGCCTCCGTATTAAAGGACCTTGTACTTTGTTATGGATCGCATATGGGTCACGAAGCGTTACGGGACCTGATCGTAAAGAATAGCGCTATACTGAAACGGGATGATGTCCTGCTCACGATCGGGGCAGCCGCCGCTCTTTTTATCATTGCCACCTCCCTGCTGGAACCCGGCGACGAGTTGGTGGTCGCACATCCAAATTATGCTACCAACCTGGAGACGCCCAGGGCCATCGGCGCCGCTATACGCAGTATCGACCTTCACTTTGAAGAAGGCTTTGCGCTGGACCCGCAGCGGGTGAAAAAAGCCCTGACAGCCCGGACCAAATATATCTCTGTCACCTACCCTCATAATCCGACAGGTGTCTGTCTTCGCCCTGGGGACATGCAACAATTAGCGGCCATAGCACGCGAGCATCATATCCCGCTCCTGGTAGACGAGACGTATCGGGATATGACATTCGGTCCACTCCCTCCCCTCGCATCGGAATATGGTGATCATGTCATCAGTGTCTCCTCTCTTTCCAAATCCTACGGGTTGCCCGGCTTGCGTATGGGCTGGATGATCTGCCGCGACAAACGCCTGATGGAAACATTTTTGGCTGCCAAGGAGCAGATACATATCTGCGGCTCACCGCTGGATGAAGAGCTTGCTTTCCGGCATATGCTGCAAAGAGAAGAACATTTCCAGCACATCACCCGTGATATCCGGGAAAAGTTCGACATCGTAAAGACATGGATGGAGCAGCAGGATGACCTGGAATGGGTGGCGCCGGACGGCGGGTGCGTATGCTTCCCGCGTATAAAAGCCCCGGAAGCAATAGACATCGATGTCTTTTACAGGCTGCTGCTTGAAAAATACGGTACTTATGTGGGACCCGGTCATTGGTTTGATATGCCCCGGCACTATATGCGTATCGGCTTCGGCTGGCCGGCGGTGGAGTCGTTGAAAGAGGGGCTGGAAAATATTTCCGGCTGTTTGAGGGAATGCATCAGGCTTTGAGAAAAACTTCCAACCTTGCCTTTTCTTCCTCGATCAATGCCTTGGCGGACGACAGGCTCGCCGACAAGGTCGCAAAATCATCATGCAGGGAAGGAAATCCATCCCTCTCACAATTACTCTCGAACTGCTGGCATTCAGACTGGATCGTGGTCAACCCCACATATCCCAAAAGGGGCTTTATCCGGTGGACCGCGCTTTTCAGGGCGCGAATATCGCCGGCGCGGTAGCATACATACACATCCTGCAGCATGGGACTATATTCTTTTATGACATCGGCAAAAGTCTCATCGATCAAGGCGTGATCATCTTCATACAACTCGTTGATATATTGGCTGTTGAAAGGATGGGAAAAGGTAAAATGTTTATGGTTGGCTCCGCTGTTCATAGTAAACTAAGGGTTTAATCCTAACGACGCAATGTAATATTTTATTATTTGCACCGTTGTCTAAATGGAAATCCTTAAATCCTTTACAACACGAATCGTAGGTTCGTGAAGGGTCATAAAAAAACCGTTTTGAGCAACTTCTTACTTCTGACCGTTAAATCCTTCTATGAGGACGTCGTCTATTCCGGCCTGGGTAGGGAGCCCTCTATTACCCGTCAGAAGCAGACCATACGGTTCAATCAGTTTATCCTGCTGATATTGGTTGCCAACTTCGTCTGCGTTATTTCCTACTTCATATATGGCTTGTATATAAGCGCGCTGATAAATCTCAGCGCCGCCTATGTCTTTATAATGGCCTATCAGCTCAACCTGAGACAGCAGTACCTGTCAGCCCGTCTGCTGTCCGTCGTGACCCTGAACGGGTATCTGGCCGTCATGAACTATATGGAGGGGCTGAAGGCGGGTGAATATTTCTACTACTGGCCTTATTTTCTGGTGATCACCTTTATCGTCAGCTTCAAACGGAGCATACTCGAATTGGCCTTTGCCTATCTTGTCACCATCCTTTCCCTGTGGTTCTGCTATACCTGGTGTCCGCAGGAAAATCACTATCAGGTGCATATCACCGGGATGTTCACCAAACTGCATGACAGCAACCTCGTGATCTCCATGGTGCTTACCGCCTTTTTCTCTTATGCGATCCTTCGGATCAATCGGAATAATGAGGCTGCTATCCTGAAGGAAAAACAATTTGTCGACACCATCTACAATACATCCCTGGACGGTGTATTCATTTTGGATTCAGAGGCCCTCATCATCACCGACTGCAACAGCCGTGCCGTCGAGCTGCTGGAGATAGGCAATAAGAATGATATTGTAGGCGCGCCCATGGAAAGCCTCTTCACGAGGGAACATATAAAACTGTTCAAGAACATACGGCAAAACCCCGATGGCGACAATAAAGGATGGCAGGGAGAATTGTCCTTTACTTCCAAAAAGGATAATACCGTCTTTGCCTATGTGAATGTGGTTCCCTTCAGAGATGATACCAACCACTTTTGGAAGATCAGCATCCTCGACCTTGCGGAAATAAAGATGACGAAGTTCGAGCTGATGAAGGCCAAGCAGAAGGCCGAGGTCGCCTCACAGGCAAAGACCCGCTTCCTCTCCAATATGAGCCATGAGCTGCGGACCCCATTGAATGGCATCATCGGCACATCCAATCTGCTTTTACAAGAAGATTATCTTCCTGAACAGAAATCGCACCTGGATGTCCTGAAGCTGTCCTCGGAACATATGATGGTTCTCATCAATGAGATCCTCGACTTTAACAAGATAGAGTCCGGCAAGGTGGAGCTGGAGACTGTACCTGTCAATATCCGAAGCCTCATGAAAAAAGTGGAAGCACAGTTCTCCACGCAGGTGCAGGAAAAGGGATTGAGCTTTCTTATCGATGTGGACGAAAAGCTTGAGGCCGAGTTTCTTACCGATGAGACAAGGCTCAACCAGGTGCTCAGCAACCTGCTGTCCAATGCGATAAAGTTTACACACAAAGGATTTATAACACTGGGGGCAAGAAAGATCTCCTCCAACAGCAAGCGGTCCGTCGTACAGTTCATGGTAAAGGATACCGGCATCGGGATCCCTGCCCACAAACAGCAGGAGATATTCGAAAGCTTTACCCAGGCCGATACGGATACTACACGGAAGTACGGAGGTACAGGGCTGGGGTTAGCCATTACCAAAAAGCTGGTCAGTCTCTTTGCGGGCGAGCTGATGCTGGACAGCCGGGAAGGATTGGGCAGCACTTTTTACTTTTCCGCCGAGCTGGAGATCAATGAGAATGCCCGGCCATATATCAATGATGAAAAGGTGAAAAAGCTGCCGTCCTTCGGCAAGATCAAGGTCCTGATGGCGGAAGACAACGCCGTCAATATGTCCGTGGCCAGGAGATTGTTGAACAAATGGGGTATCGAAGTGCACGAGGCCGTCAACGGCAGGGAAGCGGTAGAGAAATTCCGAAAAGGAGTATATGAGCTGGTGCTCATCGACCTGGAAATGCCTGAGATGGATGGCGTTACCGCCTTGTCAGAGATCAGGAAGGTCGACCAGGATATTCCTGCCATTGCATTTACCGCGGCTGTATATGAAGACATGCGTGCCGACCTTATTGGAAAGGGATTTATGGAGGTGGTGCCAAAACCATTCCGCCCCGAAGAGCTGCATAATAAGATCTCGCTCCTGCTGAAGAAGACAGCGTAAAGAAGATGCGCCGAATGTCGATGATGAAATAATTTTCCGAAAATTTATTTGTAAAAGTTGGTTAAAAGGAAAAAACAATTTTTCTTTGTAGAGATAATCAAATGTCAATGCCCATGCTTCAACAAAAGAATACATACAAACAGGTGATTCGCTGGTCCGCGCCGGTGATTAATCCTGCATGGAGGGGCATAAGATGTATTAAGAGCTAGAAAAAAAATGAGCTTAGTATATAAAAGCCCCTCTAACGAGGGGCTTTTTTGTTAATGGACCTTGGCCGATGAGGCCGTGGTCAGGTTTTAAAAAAGGAGGACAAGATGAAATTGAATTTTAGCTTAAAAGCAAGACGAACAGACGAACAGTATGCGCGTGTTAGGATCTGGACAACGGACAAGCAATGGGAGCTGTATGAAGCGCTCCTGTCTGCGCATCTCTATGAATCCTTCCATCATCAGCCTGCGGAACAGCTTGCCGTCATCCGGAAGCTGATCCGGGACAACGACCCGCTCTTTGTCGCAAGGCTGGCGATCTACTTCCGGGAACAGCTGCATCTCCGGACCCTGTCATTCGTGCTGACGGCGGAGCTGGCCGGGGTCTGCAAGGACAAGGCGCTCATTGGCGGACTGGTTGGGCGTGTGATCCAGCAGGCCAGCGAGATACCCGTCTGGCTGGACCATTATGCACAAGTCAGAAGGATCAAAAGCACAGTGCCTTCCATCCTGCGGAAGAGCCTGGGTGCTCATTTCAATCGGCTGGATACCTATCGCTTTGTCCGGCTGACAAAAGTGCAGCAGGTGAGACTGAGATATGCTTTATCTACTATACGTCCCAGGGCGGCCAGCAAGGCGCAACAGGCTTTGTTCAGAAGGATACTACAGGACAAGCTGCCTGCCCGTAATGCGTGGCAGTCGGAATATGAAGCACTGCTGCAGCAGCATTACGATAGCCGTGAGCTGAGACAGTCTGCGCTGAGGGAGAAATGGAAGGAAGGCATCTCTACTTTCAGGATGGGATACAAGACCCTGATGGAAAAGCTTCCCGATGTCCTGGCCGCAGGCGTCAGCGGAAAAGTGCTGAAGCTGGCGGCTGAATACCTGGGTAATGCCGCTGCCGTAACGGGCAGCCGTCTGTCGCCGCAGCAATTCCTCGAAGTATACAGGAGGCTGCAGCGAATAGAGAAGGGGGGAGTATCTCTTTTACAGGAAGCCCTGGAACAGGCCATCCGGCACAGTGCAGATAATATGGCCGGCCTCGATGAGCAGGGCAGAATGGTCATCGCCATGGATATCAGCCCCAGCATGCGCTATCCTGTAAAGGAGGGCAGTCTCGTCGAACGGTTTGACATAGCACCTCTGCTGGCTATGCTGCTGGCGGGAAAGGGAATGTCCGTATCCACCGGCATCATCGGCAATACCTGGAAGCATACGACGCTGCCTGCTTATAACCTGTTCGATCAGCTGGACCAGCTGCGAAAAAAGGAAGGGGAGGCCGGATACGCCATCAATGCCCACCTGGTGATCAGGGACCTGCTGCGCAAGGGCGAGGTCGTGGATAAGGTGATGATCTTTACGGATTGCACGCTTTGGAATCACCGGAGTTTCAACCAGGGTGTGGAGGCTGATCTGGGCAGGATCTGGAGACAGTACCGGCAGATAGCGCCCCAGGCAAAGCTTTATCTTTTCGACCTGGCAGGATACGGTAAAAAACCGCTGGAATGCCTGGAGGATGGAGTATACCTGATAGCAGGATGGAATGAAAAGATATTCGGGGTCCTGAAAGCTCTCGACAACAGGACCATTGGAATGGAGGCCATGGAAGAGATCAGTTTGTGATGGTATATTTCAATTTGTGCAGGGATGTGTCTCCCAGTATGATGGTATTGAGATTTTTGTATCGTGCAATGTAGCCAGATCCTAACAACCAGGAGGGATCAAAAGACCCTTTACCCATCGGCTGGTAGAGGTAAAAGTCTGCCCCTCCGAGGAGGGTCTTGCGAGCGCGCTGCAGCGTAGGGAGGTCGTATGCGCTGTGCATTTCAATACGGGGGTACCCGTTGACAACCGTGTAGTCGTTAAAAGATCTGCCGGTGTTGTTGGCGCTGGAGAAGCGAATAGTTCTTGCCGAAGGGTCGACGGCTGTCACATAGGTCCCGGATGGCAGCATCGGCATATCCGGCCGGTCGTCTACCCCCGGGAACATGCCCTGTACATTTGTCAACGTATTGCTGCCGGCGGCCAGGTCGCCTGTAAAGGGGGCGTTCTGATATACATAATAGTCCATCACCAGGGACAATTTCATTCCTTCCTGGATGCCATAGGCAAGGTTGCGGAGATGTACAATGTCATGATCGATGCTTTCGATATACCCTACCGGATAAGCATTGACAATTAGTTTGGTGAACTGGTCCTGGCAATGCATGCCCGGCGTCAGAATGAAATCGCCTGGTCTGAGCAGACTGGCCTCTGTGCTGTTGTTGAGCTTGAACCAGGCGGTCCATTTTGATTTATCGACGTGGAGAGCAGGCGTTCCCGACAATTCAACTGTTCTCTCATATGTATTGTCGTAGGTGAACTTATACAACAGATCTAATGAATAAGGGTCACGGAACAAGTAGCTGTTCCCGTAATATACCGGGTCGGGTCCGTTGCCATTTGCCTGGTAGAACAATTTACCGGATGTTGTGATAATTGACCTGTTGCCGCTGCCCAGGATCCCGCCTGAATAGTACATGACGACGTTGTTGAAATGAGGTGCGACGCAATCCCCGCAATTGCCCATGGCGGCAGTCACCGGAGGCTCGTTCATAATACCGTTGTCGAAACGATCGTCGGTGCCTGAAAGGACCAGCCTCATTCCTTTGGCGCCTGTATAATATCTCAGCATGCAGCTATGAAAGGAAGCGGCATTGCCCAGGAGCGTGAAGTCAGGATAGGGCAGGCCTGGATTGTTGGGGGTGAAGTTCAGCTGGCAATCTTCGAATGAGACCGTGGCCAGGCCGCCGACAAATCCCACTTTAAACAGCCCTTCCGCATAGACATTCCGGAACACGCCATTGAATGAGGCGGCATTAATGGCGCATAGCTGCTTGATATATCCTGCTATGTTGACACCGTCGACCATGGGAACTGCCGCGCCGTCCCCATGGCGGATCCCGTAGGTGATATTGTCGAACAGGGTATGTGTATTGCCCCAGCATTTTAGCCTATCCACATGGCATTCCTTGGACTGTGCCTGTCCCATGGCATAGCCGACTTTATTGTTGCTGATATCGCAGTCGATGACATTGATAAGATCCCCATTCTGCTGATTGGAGGGTGTGATCATGACCCCGACGATGAAATTACTGATCGAGCATTCTTCTACACGGACGTCGGTGGAGCCGCTCCTGTTCATACCTGCCGGGTAATAGCCATGTAAGCCCGGATAGAGGTCCGAGCTGGAAGGGTATGCGGTGGAGTCTGAGAAGGGATCGATAACGACACCTGCATAAGGGGACAGGAAATTATTCCTTGCCGAGCCATCATTCCATTCGGAGAAGGCCAGGGTGTCCACCTGTATAACATTTAATTTATTTGGAAGGATGAACTTTCCCCGGAAGATCAGGTCTTTTATCAGCACGCCTTTTCCCAGCTGCACGCCCAGGGCGAAGCTGTTGTCAAAGGAGGGGACGATGCTGGCCGACCCGATGGCCAGGTCTTTTGAGCCTGCCGGTCCTTCGAGGGTTATGCTGGTCTGTCGATAGGTTTTCCCGTTGAACCTGACCACCAGCAGCGGGTGGTCGATGCGGTAAAGGCCGGGAGGGAAGTAAAGCGTTCTGGGGGCATGATCGTTACGAAGGATATAGTCGATGCCTTTTTGAATGGCGGGGGCGTCATCCGAAGACCCTCTGCCAAGGGCGCCAAACCACTGGACATTCAGCATTTTCCCTTCCACTACTCTTTTCAGGCGAATGCCATTGGCTGTGACCAGCGTCTTGGCGCTGTCATCCAGGCTGGTCTTATCATACGGGTCGACGGTAAATACTCCCTGCTGGCCTGACTCTGTGAGATAGTAGAGGGTTCCCGGCACCCCGGCCGGAGTACTTTTCCGGAGGCCGGACATTGTCTGGGCGGCCAGCGGTACACCATAATGGAGGGCTATGAGGATCAGGAGTAAGCGAAAAGTTCTCATAATGCGCATTTCAATGATAGTGTTTTATAAATCAATGTGTTATATTGATGTCATTTAACTTATGTATATTTCAGGCGGCATTAGGCAGCAAACCATCGCTTTTTTGCTAACTTACACCTAAATCAGTTGGTGCTCATATGACTGCTTCCTCGTGGCCCGCTAAATTTTATCGTCTCAGGCGATGGTTTTGGCTGTTGTCTTTGGTTACCGTCGGCTATATGATCTGGGTCAGGAATTACCTGTCCCCGCTGAGTTCAGGCGAGATCGTGCAATTCGAGATCGCCAAGACCGTTGCAAAAGCCAGCGCTATCATCCAGGACTGGAAGAGTTCGGGCAAGTACGAGCAAGGGCTCAAAAGCACTTCGCTGGCCTATCTTTTTATCGCCCTATATACCCTTGCCATTGGGTTGGGCTGCCGGTTCATTTCAGTGTGCACCGGGAATGAAATTCTGATTAAAGGGGGCAGGGGTTTCAGCTGGTTGATATTAATTGCCACAATTTGTGATATCTTTGAAAATATCGCCTTGTCCAGAACATTATCCGGTACCATTTCGCAGATGAATGTTTCGATCGCCTACAACCTGGCCCGCATTAAATTCTCCATAGTGATCGTATGCATTTTATTCATCATCGCCTCGACCCTTTATTGGGTTATTGGCCAGTTTTCAAAGGACAGAGGATGAATAACGCAATTTATTGAAGATAATTTTGTGCCGCATGCGAGTGTTTTTGAAAAAATAAAGTGGTTATGATCAAAAGCTTTTTAGTAAACAATTTCCCGTCACTGGGCAGGTTCAAACGTCTCGGCAAGTCATGGTATCACAGTGTACAACGGACTAAAAGCTCCTATTCCCAGCATGGGGAGGACGCTATTATCCTGGAGATACTCAGCCAGTATGATCTGAAGAATTCCGTTTACATCGACGTAGGGGCCAATCATCCGTCCGACATTTCCAATTCTTATCTTTTATACAGAAAGGGATACCGTGGTATTGTTATAGAGCCTAATCAGGAGCTCATCGGTCTTTTCAGAAAGTTCAGACCCGGGGATATTGCCCTGCCCATCGGATGTGGCAATACCAATACCGTCCTGCCTTTTCACATTTCCAAGACCCCGGTGCTCAGCTCTTTTATGGAGACGAGGGAGAACAACGTATACAAGACCATGTATATACCGGTGATGCGGCTGGACGATGCCGTCCGGGATATCCAATTCGATTTTGTCAGCCTGCTGAGCATCGATGTGGAGGGGCTGAATTACGAGGTGATGGAAGGAGGCTGGGAAACCATCAACAAATCGCTGCTGCTCTGTCTTGAATACGACACCGATGATGATCGCCAGCGATTCAGCGATTTTCTGGGCAAGAACTTTGAATTATGCCAGGACATAGGGTGTAACCTTATTTTTGTCAACAAGGTGTTAAGCCGCCGGCGTCGGATCATCCGCAGCCCTCAAAGCATGCTGGCCACCGTCTAAACCTTGATATATATCTTTTTTTTATCCAGGACATAGCAGAGCGCCCATAGCAGGAGGATGTTGAAAATGGCATAGGCCAGACTGCCGTTCATATTTCCGAAGGCGGGAGCGAACCAATGGTCGTACATCCACCCGTTGATACGGAGCAGCCCATAGATCCTGGGCAATATTCCGCTGACCATAAAGATAAAAAGGGCGTTCTTCCCAAAGACGTCAAAAAACCTGCTCCAGACGCCCTTGTGGCCTTTCATTTCGATGGCATACATCAACACGCACAGTACCAGTATGGCCACGCCCGTCGTATACACTACAAACGAACTGGTCCAGATCTTTTTATTGATGGGAAAGACCATATCCCAGCAAAATCCCGTAAACACCAGGAGGCATCCGATGACAAAAAGCCCGGCGATCATCTCAAAGGTCTTACCCTTTATCAAAATATAATTCCCCACGAGATAGCCAAAGATGACCTGGGCAATGGCGGGCAGGGTGCTGGCGAGTCCTTCCGGGTCGAAGGGGACGCCTTCCCCTTTGTACATATGCGCTATGCCTAGTATGGATCTGTCGATGGCCGTGCCAAAATAGCCCTGAAGACTATAGGGATCGCCCGGCTGTCCGGCCAGGGAGCACCAAACCCAATACCCCAACAGCAGTGTAGCGCCTGCGACAAAGGCGCCTTTTACCTTTCCATAGTAGATAATAAGGGATGCGAACACATAGGCCATTGCGATGCGCTGCAATACTCCCAGGATACGAATTCCGCTGGGAACCGCGTCGTCATTCACCAGGTCTGCCCAGGCCTTACCTACGAGGTGGCCGTGTGACCATTTTACAAAAGGGAACCAATTGAGGAACAGGCCAATGGCAAATATCAGCAGGCCTCTTGTCAGGACTTTTTTCAGGAATGTTGCTCCTCGGGGGTATTTAGGAAATGTACCCCCCGGAGCAACGGGTCTAATGATGGGCCTTCGGCCGGCCAACCTGTGGTTGTCCTCGGCATTGCCGGCCTGTTCCATCCGGGGCATGACGAAGGCAAGGGCATTACCGACCGCAAAAAGGAAAAAAGGGAATACCAGATCTGTCGGAGTGCAGCCATGCCAGGGGGCATGCTCCAATGGGGCATAAATATAGCTCCAGCTGCCTGGATTATTCACAAGGATCATCAGAGCTACCGTCGCTCCGCGAAAAACATCGAGGGAATAGAAACGTTGTTTCAACAGCAAGAGATTTACGGGGGAAGTTAAGCAATTATGAATTCCCATCTCCGGCTTAATGGGCTGTTTTTCAACTGGCAATTAAAGTTATTGAATATTAAAATCTCCTATATTTGCAGCAATTGGATTAAGGATGGATTAATATGGTGCATCGGTAAGAAATGTACAATCGCTGACGCAATAAATCCTGACTATAATCTGTTTTTGTGCCTGAATCCCGGGAACCCTTTAAATTTTATGAATCCTGTGAAGAATAAGTTGAGCGACCTATTAATATAAAGCTATTATGGACAGGGTATAAGGAGTATTTCTCAGAAAACTCGCTTGTACCCTTTTCTGTTATTGCAATCCCCAACCCTTTAGAATAATAATAATTGATCATCAATCAGTTAAAAAGCTACATGTGACTGAGGTGGCGAAGCTATGCCTGGAGAAGAAAAGAACTGGTACGTAGTGTATACTAAGCCCAGATGGGAGAAAAAGGTATATCAACTTCTTATCGAAAAGGGGATGGAGGCTTATTGTCCTCTGAACAGGGTAAGAAAAAAATGGAGCGATCGCTATAAATGGGTGGAAGAGCCGTTGTTCAGGTCCTATGTATTTGTGAGGATCGGGGAGGAGGAAAAGACAGGTATCCGACTGGTCAATGGGATCGTGAATTTTGTATACTGGCTGGGTAAGCCTGCCATAGTAAGGGAACATGAGATTGAGACTATCCGTAAGTTCATGAACGATTATGTGGAGGTTTGGGCAGAGCCGTTGGTATTGCAGAAGGATGACAAGGTCACCATACTGAAAGGGGCTTTTATGGATAAGGAGGGGATCGTTGTTATGGCGACCCGCAACAGAGTACGAGTGCTCATCGAAAGTATAGGCTATTCGCTGGTAGCTGTTATCGACCGGCAGAATGTATCGGCAGCGGTGGAGAAACAGCAAGGCTAAAATTATTTTATAAATATGCAGGCGCTAACATTTATCAGAAAGACTTTTTTTGTGAACATAGCGGGTATGGTCTTGCTGTCCATGGTTTTTTGCTCTTGCGGCGATACCAGGCATCTGACGTATATGCAGGGGAAGTTCGATACTGCTAAGCTCAGTCAGATACAGATCAGCGAACCCGTCTTTAGGAAGGGGGACCTCGTCAGTATCATCGTATACAGCGATAACCCGGCTGCAACGGCCTTGTATAATCAATCTCTGATCGTTGTCAACTCCGGTGCATCCAGCTCTGGCAGCAGCGGTGGTAATGGCGGCGGAACGGGCTCGATGGCTGGTGCAGCAGGCGCCAGCTCGCCTACAACACCCGGATACCTGGTAGATGAGAGAGGGAATATCCAATTCCAGGGATTGGGCGAGCTGCATATAGAAGGACTGACAAAGCAACAGTTGAGGGACCTGCTGGATGCGCGATTGAAAGACTATCTGAAGAATCCTTATTACTCTATACGATTTATGAACTATCGGTTTACCGTACTGGGAGAGGTCGAGCATCCGGGGATCTTCAGTATCCCGGGGGAGCATATCAGTCTGCTGGAGGCCATCGGCATGGCGGGGGATCTGACCTTTTACGGCCGGAGGGACAATGTGCTGATCATGCGGGATTCTTCCGGTGTGCGACAATGGGCCCGGCTGGACCTTACCAAGCCGGATGTACTGGCCTCGCCTTATTTTTACCTGCAACAGAATGATGTCGTCTATATAGAAGCTATGAAGAGAAAGGTGGCGGCGACCGACCAGGTCACTGCCCGCAATATCACGATTGCCGCCAGTATCGTCTCAACGCTGGCTATTATTTACAGTATATTCAGAAAATAATCTAACTATCCATGCCTGAAAATTCAAATGGGTTGAATGATGTGGAGTCCAATATCAGGATAAACAAATCCTGGGTGACAGGCCCCAAGGAGTTCATCTTTAAATATCTCCGGTACCTTCCCCTGGTAATTCTGAGCGCCAGTCTTTTCCTGTTCCTGGCGTATATAAAGATCCGTTACACTACGCCCATATTCAGAGTGCAATCTTCACTTTTGATCAAGAGTGACGCCAACGCCAATCCTTCTTTATCCAAGGACGAGCGTTTCCAGGAATTGTTCATGGCTTCGGATGGCTTGAACCTGAGCAATGAGATAGAGGTGCTTCGGTCAAGACTTGTACTGCAACGGGTGGCGAAGGACCTGGACCTGCAGACCAGCTACTATGGCAAAGGCAATGTACGCTCCAGTCTGCTTTATCCTAGTTCCCCCATTATTTTAAAGATGATCCTGATGGAAGATCCCAACAAGGGGTTCGGCTGCAAGGTCACGCTGCAGGAGGGGGATAAATATCTGCTCAATGAAGGTAAGACGCCGTTGAGATTCGGGGACACGATCGAGAACGGGGGTAACAGGTTCCTGCTGCTGAAGAGCAAAGACGTCAGTCAGTATGGATCTCCCGGCAATGTGCTGGAGGTGAGCTGGATGCCATTGGCCACCGTTGCGGAGGTACTCCAGGGATCGCTGAAGATCGCCCAGCCCAATGACCAGGCTACTATACTTGGCCTCAGCTATGAAGGAGAGAACCCCGCGCTGGGCATGAATGTGATAAATACGCTGATGTCGGTGTACGATACGCTGGTGGTGGAAGATAAGAACCGGATTGCCGCCAACACGCTCCGCTTCATCAACGACAGGCTCTTTGAGCTGAGCGACACTATCAAAGGGGTGCAGGGAGTGCTGACCAATTTCATGGTACAGAACAAGGTCTTTGATATAGAGAACCAATCGAAGGATTACCTGGAGAAGATGGGTGAAAGCGCCCGGCTCAAGGCTGAGCAGGATGTAAAGCTCCATATCGTAGATTATTTGCTGGAATACATATCCAACAAAAAGAATACCTATGAACTGGTCCCAACGAATCTCGGTATCGAAGAACCCGCGCTGTTACAACTGGTGAGTGAATACAACCGGGTGCAGCTGGAAAGAGATAAGAATGTCAAGACCAGTACTCCTACCAACCCGCTGATCGTAGGTATGGATCAAACCCTTGACAAGATCAGGAGGGATATTTACCAGGCCCTTTTGAATGTGAAACAGGCTTATGTCATCGCATCGGGCAATCTGGACAAAGTGGATCAGCAGCTGCAATCCCATATCACTTCCATGCCCGGCAAATCTTTGGGATTGTTGAATATTGAAAGGCGGCAAAGGATACTGGAAGAGCTGTATTCCTTGCTCTTGCAGAAGAAGCTGGAAATTTCCCTTTCTTCCGCATCGACCATTTCCAATTCCAGGGTGGTGGAACCTGCCAGTTCGACCAATGCGCCTGTCAGCCCGGATAAGAAAAAGATATACATGCTGTATTTCTTTATGGGTGTGCTTATCCCTGTAGGATTTGTAGCTATACGCGAGATGTTACAGGATAAGGTCAGCAGCAAGGCGGATGTTGAAAAGTATACCACTGCCCCCATTCTTGGAGAGATAGGTCACTCGGATAGTAAACAGGCGCTGGTAGTAAAGCATAACAGCCGCCGCCTGATCTCCGAGCAGTTCCGTATCGTCCGGACCAACCTGAAATACCTGATCTCAAAGGTGGATAAACCTGTGATCATGGTGACCTCTTCCTTCAGCGGAGAAGGTAAGTCCTTTATCAGCACCAATATGGGCGCGGTGATGGCGTTGTCAGGCCGAAAGACCGTGATCATGGAGTTCGATATCCGCAAGCCCAAGATCGTTTCGGGTCTGGACCTGAAACGCAAAATGGGTATCACCAACTATATCATCGGAAGGGCCAGCTTCGAGGAACTGCTGGTGAAAGTGGAAGGAGTGGATGACCTGTATGTCATTCCCTGCGGACCCATTCCTCCGAATCCTTCCGAACTGCTGCTGGACAAGCGACTGGACGAGCTGATGAAAGAGGTGAAAGATCATTTTGATGTAGTTATCATGGATACCGCCCCCATCGGGCTTGTCAGCGATGCCGTCAACCTGGGCAGATTTGCCGACTGTACGATGTATATCACACGACAGGGGTACACGTTCAGAAAGCAATTAGGACCTGTAGAAGACCTCTATGTCAATAAAAAGCTTCCCAGGTTATGTCTGTTGTTGAACGATGTAAAGGTCGAGGGCGGCTACTATGGAGGCTACTATGGCGGTGGGTATGGCTATTATGGCGCATACGGCTATGGAAAGAGCAGCGGGTATTTTGAAGAAGATCCGATCGATCAGAGAAGATCCATAGCAGGCGTGATAAAAAGCTGGCTGGGCATTAAAACCAAGAAACAATAAGCAATTTCCAATATCTATGAACAAATCCGGATTGGCGGCGGGATCTGAAAACTGGGACCTGGTCCTTAAGCCGCAGACTTCTTTATTCCGACTGAATTTTCGCGACGTCTGGGCGTACAGAGACCTGCTCTGGCTCCTTGTACGGAGAGATTTTGTATCCTTTTATAAGCAGACGGTCCTTGGCCCGATCTGGTTCTTTATCCAGCCTCTTTTCACCACCATTATCTATACGTTCATTTTCGGGGGGCTTGCAAAAATAAAGACAGGCGAGGTACCGGGACCGTTGTTCTATATGGCGGGGATCACCTGCTGGAATTATTTCGCGGACTGTATCACCAAGACTTCTACTGTGTTCAAGGATAATGCCAATATTTTCGGGAAGGTATATTTCCCCAGGCTGATCATGCCGTTGAGCCTGGTGCTGTCGAATCTCGTACGATTTGCCGTACAAATGATCCTTTTTTTGCTGGCCATGGCCTGGTATTACTGGGGCAAGGGGGCGCATGGGTTTCATGTCACGCCTTATATTACCTTGTTCCCCCTCATGGTGGCATTGATGGCGTTGCAGGGACTGGGACTTGGGATGATCGTCACCGCCCTTACTACGCGGTATCGCGATCTGGCGTTATTGGTCGTATTTGGCGTGCAGCTGATGATGTATGCTACCACCGTGGTCTATCCGTTGACGACGGTGATAGAGAAATTCCCGCAGATCAGCTGGCTGGTTACATATAATCCGATGACAGAGGTCATCGAGACGTTCAGGCTCGGCTTTTTAGGTGAAGGGACATTCAGCTGGGGTTTGCTGGGTTATGGTATTGCCGTGACGATCGTCATTTTATTCGCCGGCATTTTCACATTCAATAAAATCGAACGGAACTTCGTTGATACCGTATAGAACGTTCGTAGAACGGGCCGGAGGTCCGTTATAAAACGAAATAAGGAATTTAATTATGTCTGTCGCAATTAAGGTTGAGGAGCTGTCAAAGGCGTATCAATTGGGAGAGTTCGGAACGGGAACTATATCCCGTGACATCGAAAGATGGTTTGCAAAGCTGAGAGGAAAAGAAGATCCTTTTTTGAAGGTCGGCGAGGTCAATGACCGGAGTGTAAAAGGAGATAGTGATATTGTATGGAGTCTTCGGGACATCGATTTCGAGATAGCGCAGGGGGAGTCGGTGGGTATCATCGGGCGCAATGGCGCGGGCAAGAGCACGCTGCTAAAACTGCTGAGCAGGGTGACATCGCCGACCCAGGGTGTTATCAAAGTAAAAGGCCGTATTGCCAGCCTGCTGGAAGTAGGCACCGGCTTTCATCCCGAGCTCACCGGCAGGGAGAATATATTTCTGAATGGGGCCATCCTGGGTATGCGAAAGAAAGAGATCACGCGGAAATTTGACGAGATCGTCGATTTCTCCGGCGTGGCGCGGTACATCGATACCCCTGTGAAGAGATATAGCAGCGGGATGTATGTCCGGCTGGCGTTTGCTGTGGCCGCCTATCTTGAGAGCGAGATATTGATCGTGGATGAAGTGCTGGCTGTGGGGGATGCGGAATTCCAGCAAAAATGTCTGGGAAAGATGAAGGATGTGAGCACGAACCAGGGCAGGACCGTGCTTTTTGTAAGTCACAATATGAGCGCCGTCATGAACCTCTGCACCAAGGCGATGGTGCTGAAGAACGGTGAGATGGAATATGTGGGAGAGCTCACGGAAGGGATCCAGCAATATCAAAGCAGCAGTATCAAGCGGAGCAGCGAGTGGATTGCGGACAAGCCTGCAGCGGGACCCCAGATACGACATGCCAGCCTGTCCATCATTGAAGATCAACCTGATATCACCCTGAAAATAAAATTGCGGGTGGGTTCGGTTTCGAATAATACGGCCGCCTTTGTTGCGTTTGATATCAAGAACGGTTTTGGTACGACGATCATGCAGGCAATTCCACGGATAACTCCTTTTCTCGAATTCGACGGCACCGACAGGGAATATCTTTTCCAGGTGGACCTGGTAGGATTGATCCCCGATTCGTATTTTGTGTCGGTGTGGATCGGTCCGCATAATACGGAAACCTACGACTGGCAGAAAGATATCTTATCCTTCGAAATACATCAATCCCCTACGGAAGGAAGGACATTCCCGCACCATTATGACAACGGCTTTATCGTTCCAAATTCCAAAATTATCGAGTCATGAAAAAAGTTATAAAGAAGGTCATCGAGCGATCGGGCTATGCGATCCAGAAAGTAAGCGAGGATTCGGAATATGATCGGATCTATAATGAATTCAGCGATTTTACGATGATCGAGCCGAAGACATACGCGGAAAATCTTCGTATCGCACAGCTATATGGCAGCTCCATCAAAGGTGATGTCGTCGAGTGCGGCGTATGGAGGGGTGGTATGAGCGCCGGCCTTGCCAGGCTGCTGGGCTCCGGAAGAAAATATTATTTGTTCGACAGTTTCGAAGGGCTGCCTCCTGCCAAGGAGATAGATGGCGTCGAGGCGATCAAGTGGCAGGAAGACGCAGGCAGCGCCACCTATTTCGATAACTGCAAGGCGGAGATGGAATTTGCTCAAAAGGCCATGCAGGCCACCGGGGCGGAATTCGAGCTGGTGAAGGGCTGGTTCTCCGATACGCTACCTGGATTCAAGCCCCGCGGCGAGATCGCCGTGCTGCGGTTTGACGGGGACTGGTATGAGTCGACAATGGATTGTTTCCAGAACCTATACCCGAAACTGAACAAAGGCGGGCTGATCCTCATCGATGATTATTATACCTGGGATGGGTGCAGCAAGGCGGTACATGATTATTTATCTTCCATAAAGTCGTCCAGCAGGATCTGTAGCTCTGCCGGGGGAGTATGTTATATTATAAAAAATGACTAACACTATGCAGGCAAATAAGCCGAGCGTCCGTTATGTGCACGAGGCGGATACGCATAATCTGGCGTCGCCGAATATCGTTGTTCCTTACCTCGTAGAGCAGTTCAGGCCATCCTCCGTCGTCGATGTGGGCTGCGGGATCGGGACCTTTTTGCATGTTTTCAAGCAGCAGGGGGTGGGACAGGTATTGGGTGTGGATGGAAAATGGGTAGACAGGAGCAAATTATATATCGGCGAAAATGAATTTTTAGAGACCAACCTGGAAGAACCTATCCGTCTGGGCAGGGAATTTGACATGGTGATCTGTCTCGAGGTGGCCGAGCATTTGGCGCCTTCGTCTGCGGACATCATCGTGGACAGCCTGACCAGCCTGGGAAAGACTATCGTCTTTTCTGCCGCGACGGCAAAACAGGGCGGTCAGAACCATCTTAACGAACAGCCTTTTGCATACTGGAAGGAAAAGTTCGAAAAGAAGGGATACAGGGTGCTGGATGTATTCCGTCCCGTGTTCTGGAACGAGCCGAAGGTCCAGTGGTGGTACAAGCAGAACATGTTCCTTATCGTACATCCCTCGGTGGACACGACGGAAATAGAACGCCGGGCGAATTGTATGTCCAGCGATCAGCTGCTGATACATCCCGAGCTGTATTACGAGCGTATACTTGAATTTGAAAAGAAGTCTCTTGACTTCCAGCGGCTCAGCGCCGGAGAAGGGGGGAATTTCAACCTCTATCTCAAGCTGTTGTTCAGGAGCTTTAAAAAGAGCCTGGGGCGATAGGCATGGTCACGATCATCATTCCCGTGTACAATGGAGCAGCTTTTATAGCCGAGACCGTCGCGTCTGTCAAAGGGCAGACCTATCCTGAATGGGAGTGTATCATAGTGGATGACGGGTCGACGGATGATACTGCCGCCGTTGTACAGCAATGTATAGGCAACGATGAGCGGTTCAGGTATATCCGGCAGCAGAATAAGGGTCTGTCGGGAGCGAGGAACACCGGCCTTGAACATGCTTCCGGGGATCTTATCCAGTTCCTCGATGGGGATGATGTGCTATTGCCAGAGAAGCTGGAGAAGCAGGTACGGGTTATGCAGGATGGAAAAGCGGTACTGTCCTATACGGATTATATGTCAGGGTGTACAGACGATGTCTACAAGCAGGGGAATTTTTACAAGTCACCTGCGTTTACAACCGACCACTTCCTGGAAGAATTGATAGAGCGATGGGAGTCTTTACAGGTGATCCCGCCTCATTGTTTTATGTTCACTGCATCCTTTTTCCGGGAGCAGGGCATCCGGTTTGACACTTCGCTGCCGAATCATGAGGATTTCGATTGTTGGGTAAATATACTTCGCCTGCACCCGGATGTACGGTATGTGAATGAAAAGCTTTGTATTTACAGGATCACCGATAATTCCATGTCGAAGAAGATGCGGGTGATGGGTGAGGGTTTCCTGCAGGTGATCGACAAACAGCGCCGGGTGGCGGGACAGCCCGCCCAACTGCGAAGCCTGCTGGATAAGAAGAGGAGGGATACATTGAAGCGATACAATCGCATCGACCTTATGACGCCCAAGGATAAACTGTTGTTGATCGGATTCTTATTTACGCATTATCGAAAACGGATCCTAAACTAAAAGCCTGATGATCGAAACGACCCTTACCTCCCCTCCCGCAGCAGCCACGCGAAAAGATAAACTTCAGCATTTACCAGAGCTGGATTCATTGAGGACGGTGGCTGTATTTATGACCATGCTGGCGCATTTCGCTCCTGTGGAGATACCATATATGTGGTATGGAGTGCCTATCTTCTTTACCATTTCGGGCTTTCTGATCACGACGATACTTTTAAAAAGTTTGAAGAAGCAGGAGGGCCTTGGCCGTCCGGGGATCGTCAAAAACTTCATGATCCGAAGGGTCCTGCGGCTTTTCCCCATTTATTATCTTTTTATCATCTTCTTCTGGCTGGCCAAGAGATACCTGGGCCTGTTACTGTGGAAAGACGAATTCACGCCTTACTTTTTTACTTACACGCCCAATTTTCTTATTTATAAGATAGGCTATGGGCCGGCTGCCTGTTTTTCCCATTTGTGGTCGCTGGGCGTGGAAGAGCAATTCTATCTTTTCTGGCCCTGGATCGTGCTTTTTTTGCCGGCGCGGCCCAGGATGATAGTGACCATCGCAATGGTCGTTTTTGCGCTGGCATATCGTACCGTTTTCTTTAATAACCCTACCGTGGGGACACTCCCATTCACCAATTTCCACACGTTGGGTGTGGGGGCTATACTTGCCTATTTATATGAGCAGCACGGATCTCCAATACGCTGGCTGAAGGAGCACAGACATCTGATCTTTACCATCAGCTTTATCCATCTTGTCCTGGTGCTGATCTTCTTCAAAGAGGCTTACCGGGGCTGGCATCTTTACCGGGAATTCAGCCTTTGTATCTGCACGTTCGCTATCGTGCTGGTCAGCATCTTTGGCTGGAAGGGATTCGTAGGTTATTTTACCAGGAACAAGGCTGTGCAATATATAGGGACCATCAGCTATGGGGTCTACCTTTATCACATGCCTGTGCCTTTTGTATACAGGGCAATGCAGGCCAAATTCTTCCCGTCGGTGCATATGTCGGATGGCGTATTCCTCGTATTCTGTCTGGCTGCTACGATTGGTCTGGCGGCCGTGTCCTATAAATTCATAGAAATGCCTTTCCTCAGGCTTAAAAAATCTTTTGCTTAAGGAGTCGATGCAAATGAAGGATGATATACTGATCTCTATTGTTATTCCGGTGAAGAATGGTGACCTGTGGCTGGAGACGTTGTTCAGGAAGCTGGTGACCCAGACACTTTATCCCCGGACGGAAATAATAGTCCTCGATTCGGGAAGCACGGACAGATCGCTTGAAATAATTGAACAATACCCTGTGAAGCTGATCCATATACCGCCTGGGGAATTCAATCATGGCGAGACAAGAAATATAGGTGCGAGGGCAGCCAGGGGGAAATATGTCGTGATGACCGTGCAGGATGCGACGCCAACGTCGGATGAGTGGCTACAGCATCTTATCGACGGTTTTAAGGATGAGACCGTGGCCGGGGTGTGCGGCAGGCAAATAGCTCCTCACGATCCTGACAAGAATCCCGTGCAGTGGTACAGGTTCTTCTCCCCGCCGCAGCTGACCTATGTACATTTCAGCCAGCCGGAAGACCTGCTGAACCTGAGTCCGGCGGAGCAGCGTACGAAGTGTGGATGGGATAATGTTACGGCGGCCTACAGGCGGGACCTCCTGCTGCAGCATCCATTCCAAAGGACTGAATTTGCCGAAGATATAATCTGGGCCAGGGAGATGCTGACAAAAGGATTTACGCTGGCATATAATGACCATGCCATGGTCTTCCATTACCATCATCCCATTGCCGCATTTGTGCTGCCAAGATATTTTTCAGTATACTATTTCGAATACCAGCTATTCGGGCTGGTGCCTATTCCGAACAAGTCGCTGTTGTGGCATGCCCTCTTTACGATGAAGATATTGTTGAAGGAATCATCTGTGTCGTGGCGTGACAAGTATAAGTGGTTACTGTTTAACATACGGTATCGACTGATGATGGCAAAGACCATCCGCATCTTTCGCCATGCTCTTCGCGAGGGAGAAGAAGTATTGACCGGAAAATACAGGCAAATCTGTAAAACAGTACCCCAGGCCCCTAAAATTACCAGATCATGAGCAGTCCTTTAGTCAGCGTTCTAATAACATCCTATAACAGGGAGAAATATATCGGAGCCGCCATCGAAAGCGTGCTTGCCTCTTCTTATACCAACCTGGAGCTGATCATCAACGATGACGGGTCGAAAGATGCTACGGTGAGTATTGCCAGAAGCTACGCCGCAAAGGACCCCAGGGTGAAGGTGTATGTCAATGAAAAGAACCTGGGTGATTATTTCAACAGGAATAAGGCGGCGAGCTATGCAACGGGTAAATACCTGAAGTATGTCGA
>Ga0105239_10002270_pt1 | contig 24560 bp, 24 predicted proteins | sample KBSC44metaG_FD_92761 | JGI IMG/M metagenome (GOLD analysis project Ga0105239, IMG submission 92761) | Corn rhizosphere microbial communities from Kellogg Biological Station, Michigan, USA - KBS C4-4 metaG | ecosystem: Host-associated > Plants > Roots > Rhizosphere > Soil | place: Michigan, USA...
CGACATTATAAAGCCGCTGATGCACGGCCTGCTGAAGCGGCGGGTGAGACCTTATTATCTGTATCAGTGCGATCCGATCCGCGGCTCCGGACATTTCCGGACCAATGTCCAGAAGGGGCTTGAAATCATTAGCGCGTTGCGCGGGCACACCACAGGCTATGCGACGCCGATCTTCGCGGTGGATGCCCCCGGCGGCGGCGGCAAGATCCAGCTGGCACCCGATCCCGTGGTCGGCCGCGATGGCGACGATCTGCTGCTTAAGAACTTCGAGGGCGACGTTTACCGCTATCCCGATCCCGGCGGGGAACTGGGCCGGGACAAGCGCCAAACGCGGGCGGCGGAGTAGAGGGGCATCATGCGCATCGGCGTCACTTTCGATCTTCGCTCCGACTACCTCGCCATGGGCTATGGCGAGGAGGAGACTGCCGAGTTCGACAGCGAAATCACGATCAATGCGATCTGCTCCGCGCTCGACGGCATGGGGCTCATTCCGGTGCGGATCGGTGGCGTGAAAAACCTCGTGGATATGCTGGCGAGGGGTGAGCGTTTCGACGCCGTGTTCAATTTCTGCGAAGGGTTTCGGGGTACGGCGCGCGAGGCGGCCGTTCCGGCGCTCCTCGACGCGTATGAGATCCCCTATGTCTTTTCCGATGCGCTGACGCTGGCGGTGACCCTCGACAAGGGTATGGCCAAGCGGGTGGTGCGCGACGCAGGCGTGCCAACGGTCGCCTTCCGCGTCATCGAGAAAATCGCCGATGTGAAGAAGATCGATCTTCCGTTCCCCCTGTTCCTGAAACCCGTTTCGGAAGGCTCCGGAAAGGGGATTGGCGCGGATTCGAAGGTCGAGAACGCACGCGATTTGCGGCGCGTCGCGCAAAATCTTCTGAACCGGTTCCAACAGCCGGTGCTGGTCGAAGAGTTTCTGCCGGGGCGCGAGTTTACGGTCGGTATCGTCGGGACCGGGGATGAAGCCGTGGTGCTCGGCGTGTCCGAGATTGTGCCCATCGGAAACTGGGTCGGCGACGGATACGGCTACGAGAACAAGGAATATTCCGACGACAAGGTGAACATCATCGAAGCCGACAAGGAAAACAGCAAAGCCGCCGGCGCGGTGGCCTTGGCGTCCTGGCGGGCGCTGCGCTGCCGCGACGGGGGGCGCGTCGATGTCCGCTGCGATGCGCAGGGCAGGCCTCACTTCATCGAGGCCAACCCGCTTGCCGGTCTGCGGCCGGACTATTCCGACCTCTGCCTGATCGCACAGCGCAAAGGGCTTTCCCAGGCCGATCTCGTCGGCAGGATCATGAACTCCTTCTTCAAGCGCCATCCCGAGTTCAAGAAGCCGCGCACGCGCGTAGCGGCCTGAGTCGTCGATGCGCGTTCTTGTTCTGCATTCGGATGTAGCCCCCGATGCCCCGCCCGACGAGCTGGATACGCTCGACTCCGCTGCGGCCGTGGCCGAGGCGCTCGAAAAGCAAGGTCACCACGCACCGAAGGCCGCCTTTGCGCCGGATATGGCGTTCCTCAAAGGCCTGCTCGATACCCACAAACCCGACGTCGTGTTCAATGTCGTGGAGTCGGTCTTCGGTGCCGGCATCTATTCGTCGCTGGCGCCCGCGATGCTCGACCGGCTGAACATTCCCTATACCGGCGCCACGGCGGCGCATTTCGCCGCGACGACGGACAAGCCTTTCGGCAAGAACGTCCTGAAGGTCGGTGGCGTGGTGACGCCGCATTGGGCTGTGGGGCCGGACTGGGCCGGGCTCGATCCGGATGCGCTGTACATCGTGAAAGCGGCCGATGAGGATTCTTCCGTCGGGATCGACGATGCGTCGGTTGTGCCGGGATCGGAGGTCCGGGCGCGTGCCGAGCTTTGCCGCCGGAAATTCGGTGGCCGCTGGTTCGCCGAACAGTACGTCGATGGCCGCGAATTCAACATCGCGGTGATGGCAAGCGACCAGGGGCCTTTTGTGTTTCCGCTCGCCGAGATGCGTTTCAACGACGAATGGCCGGACGGAAAGCCCAAGCTGGTCAGCTTCGCGGCGAAATGGGAAGAAGACACGTTCGACTACAATGGCAGCCAGCGCCGCTTCGGCTGCGAAGACGAAGAGCCCGAGCTGGCACGCCAGCTGATCGAAACGACCAAGAAAGTCTGGGATCTGTTTTGCTTGCGCGGCTACGCGCGCGTCGATTTCCGGGTCGACAAGAACAGCAAGCCCTGGGTGCTCGAGATCAATCCAAATTGCTGCATCTCGACCGACGCCGGCTTTGCGGCGGCGGCGGAGCAGGCCGGCATTCCCTATGACGAGTTGATCAACCGCGTGGCGCTCGCCGCCCTGCACGCATGAGCGTCGTCGCGCTGCGGCGCGAACATGCCTCGATCTTCAAAGCGCCGGTCTTGCGGGAAGTCGACACCCGCGTCTTTGCGCTCCGCTACTTTACCCATTGCATGGCTTGCGGCTTTTGCAACGATCAATGTTGTTCCTACGGCGTCGATATCGATTTCGACAACGCACAGATGCTGCGTGGCCTTGGCGATGGCTTCCGCAATTTCGTTGGTGTGTCAGAGGAAGACTGGTTTACCGGCGAGATCGTGGAGGATGCGGAATTCCCGTCCGGGCGCTATACCCGCACCCAGACGCGCGGCAGCCATTGCGTCTTTCACAAAAAGGATGGCCGTGGATGCATGATCCACGCCTGGTGCATCGACAACGGGCTTGACTACCACCTCTATAAGCCCATGGTCAGCATCCTGTTTCCGCTCACCTTCAACTACGGCCGGCTCGAACCGTCTTCGGAGGTTCTGGACAAGAGCTTGGTCTGCGCAGGCGACGGACCGTCGCTGTATGACGGTGTGCGCGCAGAACTAGCGTATTATTTTGGTAGCGGACTGATCACGGAGCTCGATGCGCTGAAGAGCGAAGACCTATAGCAGGTTCGCTTCGGCAACCCTTGCCACGCGTACACGCCGTTCCCGCCAGACGATATAGAAGCCCGACATGATCACCACGGCGGCGCCCGCGAGCACGATGCGCTCTGGAACCTCGGCAAAGATGAAATAGCCGAACGCGACCGCCCATACCATCGCGACGTAATCGAACGGCGCGAGCAGAGAAGGCTGCGCATAGCGATAGGAATAGGTCATACACACCTGCCCGATGCCGCCAAATATGCCGCACAGGATCAGCCACACCGTTTCCATGAGCGTGAGCGGCGCGTAGTCCCAGATCATCGTGATCGCGCCGACCGTGGCGCAGATGGTCATGAAATAGAACACGATGGCTTCACTGGTTTCCGTGGCACTCATCTGGCGGATGAAGACCACGACCAGCGCGGACAAGAGCGCGCCACATAACGCGGAGGCAGCGCCGATGGACGAGCTGCTGCCGAAAGCGGCGCCGAAGAACCCATGCGGTTCGACCATCAGGAGCACGCCGCCAAAGCCGAGAACGACGGCGCCGGCGCGATGCGGGCCAACCGTTTCGCCCAGCAGGAGAGCGGCCAGAACGGTCGCAAAGATCGGCATCACGAAGCTGAACGCCGTCACGTCGGCCAGCGGCAACCGGGTCACGGCCGCGAAGTTGAGGAACAGCGATGCGGTGCCGGTGAGGGACCGCCGTATGTGAAGCCACGGCCGCGTCGTCCGTACCAGCGCGCGGGGACCGTGGGTGAAGAACGAGACGGCCAGCAGCGGCAACAGCGCGAAGAAGCCGCGAAAGAACGCCACTTCGCCGACCGGCACGTTTCCGGCCAGCTTGATGAAGACGTACATGAGGGAAAACGTGAGCGTCGCCCCCAGCTTGAGCGCGATGCCGATGGTGGAATGTCTCACCGCGCTACAGCCATCCCCTTTTCTTGAACCAGAGGTAGGGGACCACGGCCGAGATCACCATCAAGATCAGCGAGACGAAATAGCCCGATGGCCAGTCCAACTCCGGCATGAAATGGAAATTCATTCCATAGATCGACGCGATCAGCGTCGGCGGCAGGAACACCATCGCCGCGACCGACATGATCTTGATGATGTTGTTCTGCTCGTTGTTGATGAGGCCGAGCGTTGCATCCTGGAGGTAGGCAAGCTTGCCGGCGATGAAGGAGGAATGATCCAGCAGCGATTGTGCGTCGCGCGTCAGGGTCTTTACATGCGCGCGCGCGTCCTTCGCGGCTTTGGTGTCGATGGCCGCCGCCAGGAAAGACATCATGCGATTGAGCGTCAGTAGGCATTCGCGCATCTTGCCGGTCAGGTCGTGCTTGGCGCCAAGCCGGCGCAGGATCCCCTGAAAGTCCCGCTTTCCCGTGCCCCCCGGATGGACGGCGAAGATTTCGTGGCTGATGCCTTCGACGTCGGAACTGACTCGTTCCAGAACGTCCGCCAAACGGTCGACGATGGTGTCGAGCAGCGCGTTCAACACGCCTTCGGCTGTATTCACCGACACCATCGTGCGGCTGCATCGCGCGGCAAAAGTCCGGAAGGGCTGGGGATCGACATAGCGGATCGTGATGAGCTTTTCGCGGGCGAGGACGAAGGTCACTACATCGGCCACGGGCCGGTCGGAGTCGCTGTTCGCCAGCACCAGCGCGGTCATGAACACGCCGCCATCCTCGATATACAGACGGCTGGAAACCTCGATCTCCTCCATATCGGCGCGCGTCGGCATTTCCATGCCGAGGAGGGCCTTGACCGCTTCCCGCTCGGTGATCGTGGGATTGAGCAAGTCGATCCAGAGGCTCTCAGGCGCGATGGGCATGCCTTCGAGCACTTCCGTACCCTTCAGGCCGCCATTCTGCGGCTGATAAGCCTTCAGCATGCGACGCCTCTTTCGCTGATGTTTGTGACGATTCGCGTGCCCCAACGCACGCCGGACCATAGACCCGGCATCGGGGCGGCGCTAACGGTTTTTGCCTTTGAAGCACGCGCGCAAGGACGCGCCCAGATTTCGCATCAAGCTTGGATAGAGCGTCGGGCCCGGTGCCAATTCTGCACCTAAGGGATCGAGCACGCCCGTTCGAGCGGCGGTCCCTTCCACCAGCGTATCGATGAGCCGCGGCGAAAACTGAGGCTCGCGAAAGACGCATGTGACCTGGCCTGCGAGGATCACGCCGCGCAGGCGCTCGATGCGCCGGGGTCCGACCGGACGATCCGGCGCGACGGTGACCGCACCGGCGGCGGCGAGACCGAAGCGACTCTCGAAATAGTGATAGGCGTCGTGAAAGACGAGATAGCGGCGTCCCTTCAGCGGCGCGAGTTCGGCTCTCAGCTGCCCTTCCATCGCCGTCAACATCCGCACCGTGCGATCGCGATTGGCTGCGAAGAGACCACGATGGGGTGGGTCGGCTTTTACGAGAGCCGCAGCGATTGTCTTCGTCATGGCGATGGCATTTTCGGGATCGAGCCAGATATGCGGATCGGTCGGGCCGTCATCCGGATCGCTGCCGTCCTCCCACAGTCCGCCGCGCCGGGCCGGCAGAAGGTGCACGCCGGGCGCACGTTCCAGCGCCACGATTTCGGCATGCGTCAGGGTGGCGAACGGTCGTGTCAGATAGGTCTCGAGGTCCGGACCGATCTCGAAGACGATCGTGGCGCGCGCGATTTTCTCCGCGTCGGAGGGCTTGAGCGCATAGGAATGCTCGGACTGCGCGCCCTGGATCAGAAGCTCGGGTGTGCCGGCGCCCGCCATCACGGCAGCCACGAGCGAATGCACCGGCTTGATCGTGGCCAGCACCACAGGCGCAGCTTCTGCCCGCGCCGCAAGCAGAACCGATATGAGCATCGACAGGGCTGTAGGGAAGGCAAAACGCACGCTATATCCTCTTTCCATGGTTGATAGCACAGCACTGCCCGAATTCGCCGACGTTGAAGCGGCTGCGGCGAGAATCGCACCCTATGCGGTGGAAACGCCGCTCCTGGAAAACGCCGCGCTGAACGCGATGCTTGGCGGACGCATCTTTCTCAAGCCCGAATCCTTGCAGCGCACCGGCTCATTCAAGTTTCGCGGCGCCTACAATCGCATAGGCCTGATCCCCGAAAGCGAGCGCGCAAACGGCGTGGTGGCATTCTCGTCCGGCAATCACGCGCAGGGCGTGGCTGCGGCAGCCGGGCTCTTCGGCATTCCGGCAACGATTGTGATGCCCAAGGATGCACCCCGCGCCAAAATCGAGGGCACCAAGGCGCTGGGTGCGGAGGTTCTCTATTACGACCGTGTCACCGAGGACCGTGAAGCCATCGCTGCGGAAGTTATGAAAAACCGCGGTGCCACGCTGGTTCGTCCGTTTGACGACGCCGGCATCATCGCGGGGCAGGGCACGATCGGTCTCGAGATCGCGCGGCAGGCGGCAGTGCGGGGCGTAAAGCTCGATGCCGTTCTCGTTCCCTGTAGCGGCGGTGGCATCGTGACGGGCATTGCGCTTGCGTTGTCGGGTACGAGCCCCGGCACGGTCGCGATCAGCGTCGAACCCGAACGGTTCGATGGGATGCGTCTCTCGCTTGCGGCGGGAGAACGGACCACGGCACCCGGCGGCGCGTTGTCGATGGCGGATGCGTTGATGGCACCGACGCCGGGGCACATCCCCTTTGGCCTTGCGAAGAAGTATATGAAAACGGGCCTTGCGGTGAGCGAAGAGGCACTCGCGCAAGCGGTGGCCTACGCCGCGCGCAACCTGAAATTAATCATCGAACCCGGTGGGAGCGCTGCGCTGGCGGCTATTCTCAGCGGCCAATATGACGTGCGCGGAAGAAATATTGCGGTGGTGCTCACCGGCGGCAATTGCGATTTCGAGACTGTCGCGCGGTGTATGGCTTAAATCTGACTGGCGTTATGGCCTGCGGATGCAGGCCATCGCCGATCGGTCGCGCCTAACGCGGCGCCAGGACCATCATCATCTGACGGCCTTCCATCTTCGGATACTGCTCCAGCTTCGCGAAGGTCTCGGTATCCTTCTGGATGCGCGTGAGAAGCTGCATGCCGAGATGCTGGTGCGCCATTTCGCGTCCGCGGAAGCGCAGGGTGACCTTGACCTTGTCGCCTTCGCCGAAGAAGCGCTGCATCGCCTTCATCTTCGTATCGTAGTCGTGGTCGTCGATGGTCGGGCGCATCTTGATCTCCTTGATCTCGATGACCTTCTGCTTCTTGCGCGCCTCGTTGGCCTTCTTCTGCTGTTCGTACTTGAACTTGCCGTAGTCCATCAATTTGACCACGGGGGGCTTGGCCTCCGGCGAAACCTCGACAAGATCGAAGCCCTTTTCCTCCGCGATGGCGCGGCCTTCGTCGAGGCCGATCTCGCCGTATTTGTGACCGTCGTCTCCGATCAGGAGGATGGTGCGGGAAAAGATTTCTTCGTTGACGCGCGGGCCGTCCTTGGCAGGCGGCGGCGTGTTACCGGGTGCAAAACGTCTGGGAACTATGACTCTCTCCTGTGTTCGCCCGCGCGAAAATGCGTTCGCCCCGCGAGGTTTAGACCCGGCCTCGCGAAACGTCGTGACGGTTCATGAGCAGGGGCGTGGTTCCTCGCTGGCGCAGTCCGCGCGGGACTGCTGATGGTGCGGAGAATAGGCGCGAATCCGCGATTCGCAAGGGCTATTCGGCCACATCCTTGCGGGATTCCGCCTCGGTTTTGATGCGTTTTACAAAAGTTTCAAGCGGCACGGCCCCTAGATCCTTGCCGGAGCGCAGCCGGACGGCGACCTTGCCCTCCGCCGCCTCACGCTCGCCCACCACCAGCATGTAGGGAATCTTCTGGAGCTGGGCGTCGCGGATCTTCTTCTGCATCCGCTCCGAGGTGACATCGATGTCCACGCGCAGGCCGGCGGTGCCGTTCACGACCGGCACATCGAACAGCGCCTGGCGCACGGTTTCGGCATAGGCGTTCGCCTTTTCGCTGATCGGGATTACGCGCACCTGGATCGGCGCCAGCCAGGTCGGGAATGCGCCGGCATAGTGCTCGATCAGGAACGCTGTAAATCGTTCATGAGTGCCGAGCGGCGCACGATGGATGACGTACACCGGATGCTCCGCCCCGTCTTCGCCGATGTATTTCAGGTCGAAGGTCTCAGTGGCGAGGAAGTCGAGCTGGTTGGTGGAGATCGTGTATTCGGTGCCGATGGCCGAACGGATCATGAAGTCGATCTTCGGCCCGTAGAATGCGGCCTCGCCCTTGCCCTCGATATATTTGTACCCGGACTCGTCCATCGCCTGCTTGATGATCTCAAGCGCGGCCACCCACTTCTCCGGCTCGTCGACATATTTGTCGAGCTTGTTCATGTCGGGCAGCGACAGGCGCATATAGTATTCCTTGATGCCCATCAGCTCGTAGTAGCGGGCATGAAGGTGCAAGACGCGGATGAACTCGTCCTTTGCCTGGTCGTAGCGGCAATAGATGTGCGCGTCATTCATGCAGAACCCGCGCACGCGCATCAGGCCCGACAGACCACCGGACGCCTCATAGCGATAGTCCTGTCCGTACTCGGCGATACGCACCGGAAGTTCGCGATAGGAGTGCCTTGTCGCGCCGTAGATCAGGTGGTGGTGCGGGCAATTCATCGGGCGCAGGTAGTAGTTCTCGCCATCGATATCGAGCGGCGAGTACATGCCCTCGTTGTAGTAGGGCAGGTGGCGCGAACGGTAATAGAGTGCTTCCTTCGCGATGTGCGGAGAGGCGACACGGCGATAGCCCTCTTTCCGCTCTTCCTGCAGCGCCAGGAATTCGAGCTCCTGGCGGATGACCATGCCGTTCGGCATCCAGAGCGGCAGACCGGCGCCGACATCGGGCGAGAAGGTGAAGAGTTCGAGTTCGCGGCCGAGCTTGCGATGGTCGCGCTTCTCTTGCTCCTCGAGCTTAAGAAGATAAGCGTCGAGCTCCTTCTGATCGCGCCAGGCGGTGCCATAGATGCGCTGAAGCTGTGCGTTCTTGGCATCGCCGCGCCAATAGGCGCCTGCGATCTTGGTCAGCTTGAACGCATCGCCGAGCTTGCCGGTCGAGGCGAAGTGCGGTCCCCGGCAGAGATCGTGCCAGTCGCCGTGCCAGTAGATCGACACGTCCTCGCCCGGCGGAATGCTTTCGATCAGCTCGGCCTTGTAGGTTTCGCCGATGCCCTTGAAGTGGGCGACGGCCTTGTCGCGCTGCCACACCTCCCGGCGGGTGGGAAGATCGCGCTTGACGATCTCGCGCATCTTCGCTTCGATCTTCGGCAGGTCTTCCAACGTGAACGGGGTATCCCGCGCGAAGTCATAATAAAAGCCGTCCTCGATCGCCGGGCCGATGGTCACCTGTGTGCCTGGGAAAAGCTCCTGCACCGCCATGGCGAGCACATGGGCCGCATCGTGGCGGATGAGTTCTAGGGCTTCGGCGTCCTTCTTGGTGATGATGCGGATTTTCGCGTCGTGCTCGATCGGCCGGAACAGGTCCCACTGCTTGCCGTCGACTTCGAGAATCAGAGCGGCCTTGGCGAGCCCGGGCCCGATGGAAGACGCGATCTCGGCGCCCGTCACGCCGCGCGCGAACGTCAGGACCTTGCCATCCGGCAAGGTGATATGAACGTTGGCGACGGAAGCGGGCGCAGACACGGAAATCTCCTGGTTTTTTGGCTGAAACAGGCCGGGACCATCTCCATGCCCCCCCACAAAGTCAAGGCGAGGTCACTTTTGCGGGGGCGCGTTGAACTTCCGGCGCCCGAGGATCATTATCTTGGAAGCGAGGGGTCGCGACGTTTCGGAGATTGCCATGAAAGCGTTCACCACAGCACTGGCCGCGGCGGGACTAGCGGCCGTTATCGCGCTGCCGGCTCAGGCCGCACCGGTATGCCTGCAGACCATCCTGATCGACCACACCAGCGTGAAAGATCAAAGCACGGTCCTGTTCTATCTGAAAAACGGACAGGTCTGGCGCAATACGCTACAGACACCGTGCCCGAGCATCCTCATGCACGGGTTCAAGATGGGTGTCGGCGGAGGCGACAACAAGGTCTGCTCCAACCAGATGCCCATCCACACGCTGGTGACTCACCAGACATGCGCTCTGGGCGAGTTCACGCCTTACACGCCGCCGAGCAAATCGTAATCGCTGCGCGCGGCCTCGGGTGGAAAGCAAAGGGCCGGAGCATGCTCCGGCCCTTTGTGCGTCTTAGCTTGTTTGGGACTGGGCTATTTGCGGGCGAGGATCTCGACCGTCACGGCGTTGCGATTGATCGCGTGACAGGCGAGAACAATGCCGGTCACGTTGCGCTGATCGCCCGGCAGATCGACACGCTTCACGCGGCCCTGCTGCAACTCTCCGACCGGCAGCACGGATGAGGTCCTGTTGCCGTACGTCACGCGCACGCGCGGGCACATGGCATCCGCATCGAGCGCTTTGAAGCCGAGGCGGTCGACGCTTCGGCCGCCCCAACCGGCAACGGTCGAATCGCGATCGTGCCTGTCGTTAAAGCGCTGCCGTCCCAATGAGACCCAGTAGTTGGGATCGTTTTCGCTGACGACCGGACCCCAGTTGAAGAGACGTGCCCAGAACTGCATCCAGTCGGGACTACGCTGCCATTCGCTGCGATAGCGCCCGACATTGGCAGCGATGTAGATCTTGCCGCCCGCCCGTTCGTCGGAGCGGCAGGTGAACGAGATATCGCGCACGCGACGCGTTCCGCCCCGCAAATCGACCTCGATCGGGCGATTGTCCTCTAACTGACCGGAGAACACGTTCTGCTGCGTGCCGTCGCCAAAATGCGCGACAATGGACCGGCAGCGGATATCGCTGCGGTCGGCCACAAGGCGCAAGCCTTCCATGCCGCCGCCGAACCGCGTCCAGGCCGTATCGCGATCCGTGCGGAAGCCGACATCGACGCTTCCGAGGCGCACATATTGGTCGGCGAACGCGGACGTTGACGTAGCGGCGCCGATTGCCGCGAAAAGCGCGAATATTCGTAGTTGTTTCATGGCCTTCTTCCTTCCTCGATTTGCTGGTGCCCGTTCATGGCAACCAAAAAAGGCATCTTCGCGATTTCGAAATGAATGGAACATGAAGCACAATTAATGAGAAGCGTTCAGGTTCCAGTCGCAAAGAAAAAGGGCCGGACGAATCCGGCCCTTTTCGCCTTACGGGACGCGGGGGGAAAAGCGGCCCGTGGCTGACTAGTTCGCTGCCGTACGTTTCGCAGCCACGCGAGACGAGCCACCAATGACGGTGTCGCTAGCCGTCTGGTCGCACGATGTGTAGGGCTCTGTACCGGAAACCGACTGTGTGGAGATGAAGGTCACCAGCGTCGGACCAGCGGCTTGGCTTTCCGCGGTGTCGAATGCAGCGTTGGCCGTCGCGCAGAACGCCTGCATGCCGTGCAATCCGGCCAGCGAGAAATCGTTCGCGAGCCCGGTCTTGTACGCGTGATAGGCCGTCTCGCCGGCGCGCGGACCGTCTGCCCGCTTGAAATAGGCCATCAGCATCGCATCGGATTCCTGAAGCTCGTGCTGATGCGACAGCACAAAGTGGTTGTACGGTTTGACGTCGTTGCAGTAGAGCGCGGCGACCATCATCTCCTGCTGCATGGCGGCGGTTTTCAGCGCCATTGCCTCCTGTGGGCGTGCGCAGATGCCCGCAGCTATCGCTTGTCCCGTCATTCCAAATAGCGCCAGCGCGGTCGCACCGGTCTTCCATACTGATCTCATTCCCCTTACTCCTTCGACAGACTCTTGTTGTTGTTACGAGGCGCTCGCCTTGACGCAGCGGCCCGCGGGCGGGTCGGCGCGATCGAGATGGGCGACGACATCGTTCGTATTGCCGCTGCATGCGACCCAGCGGAAATCGTGTTCGGCTTCGGCGGATTTGATGCCCGTGTCCTGCAGGACGGCGGTGAACCCGTTGGCTGCGAGCGTGCCGGTCTTGCTGCCGGCGTCGCATGTGACGGCCGGATCGCTGGCCTTCTGCAGGCAATAGGCGAACTGCACGCCATAGGCGCAGCGATTGCGGAACCCAACATCGGCGCCATTGGTCTCGACGCTCAGGCAATCGGACGCACCGCTTCCTGCAGGGATAGATGCGAGTGCGGTCGTCTGCGGAGCTGCAGCCGGCGGTGTTGCGGGTGCTGCCTGCTGAAGCGACGCCTGGATCAGTTGCGGTGCGGGTGCTGGTGGTGCGCTTGACGGCTTTGCTGTGCTCTTCGCGGGGTCAATCAGGTGAACTTCGGAATTGCGCACCACGACCGGGATGAGCGCGGCGCTGCCTTTGACGGGCGTTTCCGCGGCGGGTGCCGGAGCAACAGGATGCGAGATCGTCAGCAGCGGTGCGGTATTGCGCGCGGTCACTGGACGATCCTTTGTTTTAACGACCCGCATCGCGGGCACGCAGGAAGAAGTCGCGCGCGGTGTGCTTTTTTTGCCATGATCGCCGATCCCGAGGCGGTCGGCATAGGCAGCCAGCGCCGCGCGCTTCTCTGCCGCACCGAACACATGATCCGGCGGATACCAGGATGTGCAACTCGATTCGGTGGCCGAGCTGTGCATCGTCAGCGAAATGCCGCCGGCCGTGTTGGCGACGAGCGACTCCGTGCGTCCATCGGCGAATTGCGCTTCCATCCCGGTGTCGGTTTCCCGGAAGAAGCCGATGACGTGGCCGAGATCGGAATCGTCGGAGATCGTGCCGAGCTTGTCGCTCATGAAGGCGAAGGTGGATTTCTGCGCCGCCCCGCTGGGCGCCTGCAGGATGAGCGACAGACCGCCTTCCGTCGGCGTCAGCGTTATCGTCGAGCCATCGACCGCGACGAGCTTTGTGCCAGCAACGTTCGATAGCCAGGCGGGGTTCTCCGCGGGAGCAGGTTGGTAGGTCGCGTTGACCGTGCCGGCTGCGTTCGCAATGCCGGTTGCGCAAAGAAAGATGAATACGGCTGTACGCCCGGGTGTGATGTGCCGCGAGATCATGTGCTGGGCTTCTGTTCGCGCAGCGACATGATCACGATGACGTTGAGCAGGTCCTGCTGCGTCGGTTGCGCGGCTGGCTGAAGTGCTGCTTTCACCGCCAGCCTGGCCATGCTCACGTCCAGCGTCTCGCGATTTGCGACACTACGGATCCGCGCTGCGTGCGGTGCCGGCTTCAGTTCTTGTGCACCGGATGCCTGTACAAGGCAGATAAGTGCAACGAATGCCCCGATGTACTTCCCCATGATCGACCCCAAAAATGCCCAATACGCTCTCGACCGTGAGCGATGATGAACCCGGGTTTAGGGAAGTCGAATGAATGTCCGCTGGAGCGTGAAACGGTGATTAGCCGTCTTGTGAAGTGTTGCATAAAACTCGAATCGAAAAATCGCGGCTATGGAACTCGCAATCGAAAAAGCTTGCATTTTCCCGTGATTTTGCCGGATGTGTAGGAAGTTCCCAGCCCACAAACGGTTCGAGCGATGAGCGAAACCCTTCCCGACAGACTTTCGGTTAACCCCCGCAGCCCGCACTACGACGAGACGCTTCTCGCCCGCGGCGTCGGCATCCGCTTCAACGGCAACGAAAAGACCAATGTCGAAGAGTACTGCGTGAGCGAAGGCTGGATTCGCGTGACGGCGGGGAAAAGTCTGGATCGTCATGGCAATCCGATGACGATCAAGTTGAACGGAACGGTCGAGCCCTATCTGAAAGACGCGCCGACAGCAGAATGATGCGGTGTTGCTGTCGTCTTACAAATCCGTACACGGATTAATTGGAACCTAAGTTCCCGGGTTCCGAAAAGTTTCATCACAACCATGACGGAACCTCTGAAACGCATTCTGCGTGAAGGAGTTTTTTAAAGGACATCGAAGAGAGCGGGGTGACAGAACCGAACGAGGAGTTTGGAAAATGACACACGTTGTTTCCCATCGAAGCAAGACGCTGCTGGGTGCATGTTCTGTTGCAGCAGTAATGATCTTCTCACAAGCCGGGTTGGCGCATGGCGCCGGTATGGGCGCGATGGGTGGTGCAGGAATGCATGCAAGCGGCGCGATGATGACGCCGCGCGCAACGTCGCTGCAGCCGCCTACAACCACAGCGCCGCATCCATTCGATCCATCAGGTCATCTGCCCGGACTCTCTAACCCGAGCAGTTCGGGAGTGCAGCCGCCGGTGTCGTCGACGCCGCATCCATTCGATCCATCAGGTCATCTGCCCGGACTCTCTAACCCGAGCAGTTCGGGAGTGCAGCCGCCGGTGTCGTCGACGCCGCATCCATTCGATCCATCAGGCCATCTGCCCGGTGTGTCTAGCGGCTCGGGCGGCTCCGGAACGGTGACACGCACCCCCATCACGGGTTCGCGCATTCCGGTGACGACCATCCGGCGAGTACCGGATACGAACGCAGCTCAGCCCGTAACAGAGGTCGCGCGTCCCGCCGCTGAGGATCAGCGGCCCCTGGCGGACCATCATCTCCTTATACCGCAGGGCTCGCCCCCGGTCGTGGATGACCAGAAGCCCGTTGTGGACCGTAAACTCTTTACACCGGGCCAGAACCTGATTGCGCCCCCGAGCGTCAGCACCGGTAGCCCGATGACGGGAGGCGTACGTCCTGTCGTCGATGACCAGAAACCCGTCGTGGACCGTAAACTCTTTACGCCGGGCCAGAATCTGATTGCGCCCCCGAGTGTCAGCACCGGTAGCCCGATGACGGGAGGTACGCGTCCTGTCGTTGACGCCCAGAATCCCGTCGTGGACCCGCATCCTGTTGTTGACGCCCAGAAACCCGTCGTGGACCGTAAACTCTTTACGCCGGGCCAGTAATCATCCGTATCGATAGCGATCGGGGCGCGGCGGCAGCCGCGCCCCGTTGCTTTTCACCATGATCACGCGGCTGAGGTGGCGGGCTCCGATGATAGGGCGCTTCGGACGGCTTCCTGCGCCTTCTGGTAAAGGAAGGGCGGCGCGATGTTGAGACGTACGCGTGCGGCCTCGAGCGGCTCTGCGAACAGCTTCTCGATGTCTTCGTTGTGCAGCCAGTGCGCCGCACGGCCGTGGGCATAGCCTTCGCGGATCGCGCGCCGGACAGCCGGTCCTTGCGGCTCTGCGAAACTCTTGAGCGCGCCGGAAAGGGCGATGAAGCCCCAGCCAAGGCCTTTGGTCTGGGCATAGGTGAACGCGACAAGGCACAGCTCGCCCAACGGATCGTTGGCGCGATAGCCGGTGAGCACATGCCAGATGTCGTGGATGTCACGTTCGCGCCGCCCGAACCAGGCATAGGGATGTTCTTCGGCGCGATCGCTGTGGACCTCCTTGCTCACCGCTTCGAGTCCGTCGGCGGAATAGCCGGTCTTCTCGAGGAAATTGCGATAGGCTGCGCCGACCGTGCCGGGCGCGAATTGCGAAAGCCACGCGCTGTCGGTGAGTTTGCTCACCAGCTCCACGCGCGCATAGGCGATGCGGCCGCCTGCCGGCGTGGAGATCAGGCGCTGATAATTCTTCGCCGATGTGCCGGCGTTCAGCGCGGCCATGATCCGGAACACCTGCACAGTGTCGTCGGGATCGGCCAGCAGCGTCTTCACCGCGCGGAAGGCGCCGCGCCAATCGCGCTTGGTGTTCGCCAGGACGGAGGTTGCGGCCATTGTGATGTTCCAATCTGATAATCTTGATTGTCACATTGTCAGATGGCACGGTCTTGTCAAGAGGCGAGGCCGATTCATGTCCAGACCCGCAGAAAAGCGCCGTTATTCGGGCCAGTCCTTCGAGGACCGGCAGACCGAGCGCAGGGCGAAACTGGTGAAGGCGGCTGCGCTGGTGGCCAGCCGGTCCGGATTCGACGGCACATCGGTCGCCGCGATCTGCGCCGAAGCGGGGCTAACCTCGCGCTATTTCTACGAGTCGTTTCCGAGCCGCGAGGCGATCTTCGTCGAAGCCTATCGCGCGGTGCAGGACGAATTGCTCAATCGCATGAAGGCGGCTCCCGCGGGCGGCAGCGATGCCACGAAACGTGCGCTGACCGGCTTCTTTGCCGCAATACAATCGAGCCCGGGGGTGGCGCGCGTGTTTCTTATCGATCTCGACGATCATGGCGGCGCGATGCGGATGGCGAGTTTCGAAGGTGCGCAGAAACTTGCGAAGGCCTTCGGACTGAAGGCCACGCATCCACTGATGGTCGCGGGCATCATCGGCGGCATCGTCGACATCGCCAAACGCTGGATCGAAAGCGATTTCGCCGAGCCCGTCGAGAAGGTGGTCGAGATCGCGCTGCCGTTTACACGGATCGGCGCGGGCCGCTGACGGCGTTTGACCACCGCTTTTGGTAGCGATACCATTCCTGCCAATATTTTGCGCTTCGGGGTAGGGAAGATGATCGCGCGTTCGATGGACCGCCGGAGCGTTTTGCAAGCTGGCACAGTAGCTGTCGCCACTCCGTATTTCTGGCTGCCGGCGCGCGCAGAGGAATCCATCTGGTACACGCAGACAGTCACGCCCTTCGTCGAGGTCGAGACTTCAAGCGGACGCGTTCGTGGCGGGCACAGTCGTGGCGCGCTCGCCTTCAAGGGCATTCCCTATGCCGGCGATGTGTCGGGCGCGAACCGGTTCAAGCGCGCACCGAAGGTGACGCCATGGCCGGGTGTGCGCGACGCGACGCGGCTCGGTCCGCCGGCGATGCAGGGCCCGGGCACCACCTATGGCGAGCAGGAGCCGGCCTATAGCGAGAACTGCCTTGTCCTGAATGTCTGGACGCCTGCGACCAGCGGCAAGCGGCCGGTGATGTTCTTCTGTCATGGGGGCGGGTTCGAGACCGGATCGGGCGGACACAGGATCCACGATGGCACACATCTCGCCGCGCGCTACGACGTGGTGGTGGTCGAGAGCAATCACCGGCTTGGGCTGTTTGGCTATCTCTATCTCGGCGCGTTCGACGCAGACTATGCGGGCAACCAGGGCATGCTCGACATCGTCGATGCGCTCGCCTGGGTGAAGGAGAATGTCGCCCGCTTCGGGGGCGACCCCGACAACGTATTCGTGTTCGGCGAGTCCGGCGGCGGTGCCAAGACATCGACGCTCATGGCGATGCCGGCGGCGTACGGCCTGTTCCATAAGGCCGGCATCCAGAGCGGTGCCATGCTGAGGGCAACGCCGCGCGAGACCGCGACCGAGACGGCGCGGCGCGTGCTCGCAGCACTCGACATCGCGCCGAAGGATGTCGCCAAGCTCCACGACGTGCCGGCCGACAAGCTGCTCGCGATTCAGCTCTCGGGCGCCGAGGGCAAAGGCCCGCTGACCCAGGCAACGAAGGAATGGCTCGCGGCGCACACCGCGCCGCAGCAAGGGCTGGCCGCGATGCGGACCAAACAGCCGGGCCGCTGGGAGCCGGTGGTCGACGGCGTCACACTGCCGGGCGATCCGTTCGATCCGGCGGCACCCGCCTTGTCCGCGAACATCCCGCTCCTCATCGGCAACACGCGGGAGGAGGCGACGTTCTTCGAGCGCGACGACGCGCCGTTCTTCCACATGGACGAGGCGGCGATGGCGGCGCGCGCGCGCCAGTATTTCGGCGATCGCGCGGACAGCGTTCTGGCCTTCTATGCCAAAGCCATGCCCAATGCTTCTCCGGCGGAGCGCGGGATCGCGATCATGACCGCGACGTTCACTGGCCACGACACCGCCACGCTCGCTGACCTCAAGGCCGCGCAGCCCGCGCCGGTCTATCGTTACATCGACGACTATCCGTCCAACATTCCGATCAAGGGCACGGACTGGACCTTGCGCGCCGGACACGCCACCGACATCGCGCTCACCTTCGACAATTCCGAGATCCCCGATCTGCAGGGCAACGGCTCCGGCGTCACCGAAGCCGCGCACGCGATGAGCGGCTATTTCGCAAGCTTCGCACGCAGCGGCGTTCCCACGGCGGAGGGCCAACCCGCCTGGCCGCGCTATGACGCCACGACACGCCAGGTGATGCTGCTCGACACGCAGTGCCGCGTGGCAGCCGATCCCACCACCGAGCAATACCGCTTCTGGCAATCGCTCGGCTGGTGACGCTGCACGAAGGCGACAAGAACCGGTCCGCCCAACCGAGGAGGATGGTAGACTAGCGTTGTCCTTCGTCCACGGTGAAATGCATGCGCAGTTTTTCGCCGGGGTTCAGATGGAGATTCCATCGGACACCGATGGGGACAACAATGTGCGGGCGGTCTTCGGAAAGGACGCGAAAGCCTGCGCCTTCCTGCGGATGCTCCAGCGCGAAGTCGATCGCGAAGGGCTTCTGGTTTTCGATATCGACTTCGAACGTGTTGACCGTGTGACTGTTTTTGCCTTCGCCACGCTTCTGCGAATCCAGAACGTGCTGCTCGGCGGTGACGCCCATCGCGTTTCCGGTCTTGATTTCCATAGGCAGCCCGACGGCGGTGTTGCCCATGTCGCCTTCCCCGAGAAGGATGGGATCGCCGTCCTGCGTCAGCGCGCTCACGGAAACCGAACCGGCGGGAAGCGGCTTTCCAAGGCCTCTGTCGGCCCGGTTTTCAAGCCGGATAGTGATGCGCGCGGTGTCGCCCGTGACCCGATCCGTCGGATTGTCGAATTGCGTGAGGTATTCGTAGTAGCGCTCGAACGGCACACCGCGCTGGTCGAGAAACTGGATCTGCTTGATCTGTTGCGCCTTGACGCTGGTCGGTTCGGGAAGCGTGTAGAGCTGATAGTCGGCATACACCCTCGGATCGGGAATGCGGCTTCCCGTCACGACAACGGTTTCGACGGGAGAGCCTTGGAGCTTCATTTCCGTCTGGTTCACCGCGGTGACAGGAGTGAAACTGACAGGAGGCGGCGTTCGCCAGCAATCTTTTGCGATCGGCACCGCCTCGCCGGAAACCGGCCTGTCGTCGCCTGTCGTATTGACCGCGCCGGCCACAAACTGGACGGGGACGTTCTCGAAGCTCGTGTCCGAAAAATTTGCGAGTGTGATCCAGCCCGAAAGGTCCAGCGTGTTTTCGTCTGGATGCATGTGCGCGACATAGTTGGAGGTCCAGCCGAACGCGGTCGCGAGATAGCTGAGCGTGATGCGGTAACGGCCCGCTTTCGGCAGGTTGGTCCTGACCGACAAGGTCGGCACATCGGTCAACCCGTCCGGCACGCGATCGAACACGAGCTTCTCTGCAAGGCCGCTGCAGCGTAGCGCTTCGAGTTTGCCGCCCACTTCGAGCACCGGTCCCTCAGGGCCTGAGCGCACGATGGCGTCCTCTTCGGTCCGCTGTCCGGTCTTGGGATTTGTCCGCACCAGGTGCACGGTGGTGCCGATCGATTTCGCGAGCAGCGATCCCGGGCTCAGAAGATCGTAATCGAAGTTGCGCTCGAGCGCGCCCACCGGCAGCCCTTTGATGTCGGCGGTCTGCGGCACCATGGTCGAGACGACGTTGCGAAAGCGTAGCTCCGAGGGGCCTGCCGGCAGATCGACCGTGCGGGTCTCTATGACGAGCGCCAGTCCCGATTGGCGCACCCACTGAAGATCGCCGTCGTCCTCGAGCGGTTGCACCTGTCCGCCACCAGCGGCGTAGATCGTCAGCGCCGTCGTATCGGGCCTGTCGGAGATCGTCTCCGCACCTGCGGCTGCCATACCCAGGACGAATGACACAATCGTGAGGATGACGGCGCGCAAGGATCAGCCGCCGGCATTGGCGGTGAAGGTGAGGGTCGTTTCGCCATTCGGCGGCACCGACACGCTCCATTCGTGCGTGAAGGCGTCGATCTTGCGGCTCGGCAGGCTTTCGCTCTCGACTTTCCCATCCCGCCAGAATCCCGATTGCCGGAGTTCAACGGTGACCGGCTCAGCCCGGGCGTTGTGCAGCACATAGGACATCGCGTAGCGGGTGCGAACCTTGTCGATTTTCTCGCTCGAAATCACCGTGCTCTCGATCGCCACGTCGAAGGCGTCCCCGATGGTGACCCCCAATTCGGATCCCGCCGTTGCTGGCTCGATCATGTCTTCGCCGACGAATTGCGGCTCTCCGGAATCGTCGCGCATGTAGACGCGCACCACGCCGCGCGGCAGCGGTTCGTTCCCGTTCTCGAAGCGAAGAACGACAGAGGCGTTGTTCCACTGGTCGCCGCGGAAATCCGGTGCCCTGTACTCGTAAATCTTGTGCGCCTTGACGTTGGCAAGATCGATGATGCTGACCTGCTTTGACTGGCTCTGCGCGAGCGTCACGCGGTCAGGCAATTTGTAGAGATAATAGTCCGCACTTTGCGGGCGCGGCGAAGGGCTGTTGCCGGTGCGATGATCGCTCGAGTAGCGAGCTTCCAGCCGCCTGAGGTATTCGTCGGCATTGTCCGTCAGGTTGTAATCGCCGGACACGAGTTGCGTCTTTACATCCCTGAAGCTGGTACCCGATCTGTTGTTCAGCGTGGCCCAGCCCTGCAGGCGCATGGTGTTCTGCTTCTCATCGAAAAGCGCGACATAATCGGCGCTCCATGACAGCCCCTTCGTCAGGTAGCTGAGCGTGACGTCCCGTGATCCGGCACTTGGCGAGTCGACCGTGACGGAAAGGGTCGGCTGCGCGCGCAGATTCTCCGGAATGCTGCTGAAGATGACCCGGGTGGGGATTCCGTCGTCGCGCAGTACCTCGATGCGGTCGCCGATCTTCAGCACCACGCCCTGATTGGCGGATAGCACGGTCGCGATCTCTGTCGATTGCGCGCCGGAGCCGGGGTTGGTCCGCAGAACCTGGATCTGATGGCCGACGGCCTTTTCCATCATCTTGGCCGGCGTGAGCAGATCGTAGTCGAAATTCTGCTCGACGACTTCCAGTCCCTTTCCCGTCAGCGCCACGGTTTCCGGTCGGATGGACGCCGACACGTCCTTGAATTCGATCCGGCTGCGGCCCGCAGACACGTCCAGCCGCCGCACGTCCTGCACTAGCGCGAGATTGTTGTTGTAGACCGTCATCGACAGTTGGGATGGCGTGACGGCGGCTTGCTGCGGCGCAGCCTGTGGCGGTGGCTGCACGGCATGATGCTTCACAGCCGCACCCTGCCCCGCCGTTATCGCCAGCAATCCTGCCGCACAAGTGAGCCACGATTTCATGTTTCCCCCCTGATGCGTAAAGCCTCCCATGCGTCACGGTCCCTGTCGAGAGGCTGCCGCTTTCTCGCCTCACCTTTCTGGCTAGAGTGCGTGTTTCTTATCGGCTGGAGCTTCTGTGATCGTCATTGAGTTCGTCATTTTCGTCGTGTCGTCGGGGCTGTTTTGTAGCGAGAGTTTTCGCCACCGGCTTTGGGCGGTGCTGATCGCTGGGGCGGTGGCGACGGGGTCGTCGTTGCTGTTCTTCTATGACCTGGTCGAGAAGCTCGCGGTGCATACCGAGGCGCCGGTCAAGGTTGTGCATCAGACGGTGCGCGTGCCCGTCATGCAGCGCGTCTCGCAGCCGCCCGCGCTCTCCAAGCCGGAGAACTGCCGCAACGATTATCCCTTCTTCGCGCGTGTCCTGGGTCACGAGGGCACGACCGAGCTTTCGTTCACGGTCGCGGCCGACGGCACGGTGAGCGGCGTCAAGGTCGCGAACTCCAGCGGCTATGATGGGCTCGACGACGCGGCGAAATCCTGCGTTGCCAAATGGCACTATCGCCCCGCGATCAAGGACAATGTGCTCGTCGATGCGCCGATGACGGTGAAGGTGAACTGGAACCTCGACGATTCCGATTCCGGGAAGGGCGGTGCCGCAGATAAGAAAGCTACGAGCGGGGACGCGGAGAAGAAGTAGCTTACTGCCGCCAGCGGCGCAGGAGTGCCTTCGCCATCATGGCTGTGATGAGCCATCCAAGCACGGCAAAGCATCCAAAGGCCACGCGCCCGATGCTTTCGTTAGATCCCGGTCCCGCGAAGAACAAGCCGTCGAAACCAATGGCGAAGTGCCGGGTGCCGGGACCGAACGCGACCCATGTGAAGAGCAGGGCGAGCGAACAGGTGATCCCGAACCCCATCATATCGTTCAGCGCGCGCGCCACCCGCGGCGCGGAAGGGGGCAACGTTCCGTCGTTATCGTTCGTGCTTCCCCAGAAGCCCCGCGCGATGACCATCAATCCGGCGCTGACGAACATGAGGCCTATGAGCCATCCCATCCAGGACGGCGCGGAGTCTGCGGACTCGTGTGGGCTTGGCGGCAGACCGCCCAGTATTATGAGCAGCGGTACCGCTCCGCATACCACGGTCAGAATGCCAACCACGATCATCGTTCTGTTGGATGCCGCGTTTTCGTCCATCGCCCGCGTGCGCTCCCGCCTGCCGCGGCCGAAGTGTGCGGCGATTTCGTAAACAGAGCCTCAACCTCAGCGTCACCTTTTTGCCGTATCACAAAATCACAATCCGGCGCTGATATGGTTTCTGAAAACCAGGGTAACCGCCGGCATGAATTTGGCACCTATGAGACTTATGGCGTGTGCCCTGCTGATCTGGATGGCAGCGCCCGCATATGCGGCGACCGATGCAGCGAACCTGCTTCGACTGCCGGAGGGTGCGCGTTGCACGGACGATCGCAGCGCCTCGAACACGGTGCCAGGATGGATCGCGACCGCAGGTTCTCCTGCGCTCTTCTGCGCCTCTGTCGCCGTTGTGGACGCGTCCAGCGACCGACCGGTGCCATCCAGCATTGTCAGCAGCGGGCCTTATGGTCCGTCGGTTCTGAAACGAAGCATCGATGTGAGCGCAGCCGCGAGCGCCATCGATGCGGGCTCGGCGACCTTTGTACTGTCGGGTGCGTTCGGCGATACCGGAAAGCCGCCCGCGCACGCCATTCTTAGCGCCGCGTTTCTCGATGAGGCCGGTACGCTTTTGGGCCACCGCGCGCGGATCGTCGCGCCGGTCAACATCTCGAAAAACTTCCATATTGTTCTCGAAGAGCGTTTCGCGCGCGGTTTGGTTCCTGTGGGAACGCGCGCAATCGAGGCGGTGCTGCAGTTTGTGGGCGCCAAGCCGGGCCAGTCCGCCGCCTATGCCGGCGACCTTCAACTGACGCTCACGCCCGCGCTGGAGTTGCCGCCGCCTCCGCCGCCTAGAAGTACCGTTCCGGCGTTCGACCATGTGTTCATCATCATGATGGAGAACACGGACTACGAACAGGTCATCGGTGACACCAAAGACGCGCCGTTCATCAACGATCTTGCCCACCAGGGGACGCTGCTCGCCAATTATCAGGCCGTCTATCATCCGAGCGACGAGAACTATCTGGCGATCGCCGGCGGGGATACCTTCGTGCGCGGCGCGATTTATTTTCCGCGCATCCATGTCCCCGATCCGCAAATCGGCGATCTGATCGAAACCGCGGGCAAGACCTGGAAGGCGTATGAGCAGGGCATGGGCACGCCCTGCAACACCGACACCCAGTACGACACATATTACGAGCCCGACGATGCACCCTTCATAAACTTCAACGACGTTCGAAAGAACCGGTCGCGTTGCCAAGCGCATCTGTTCGATACGAAGCAGATGTCGGCCGATCTGCGGTCCGCGGCAACCACGCCCAATTTCGCTTGGATCGCCGCGGACGACTATTATGACGGCGAAGCGGCGGGCAACGGCTCGCCACACAGCCTCAGGGTCCAGGATCGCTGGCTGAAACGCACGCTGGAGCCGGTTTTTGCGTCGCCCGCATGGCGCGACGAACGTTCGCTCCTAATCCTGACTTGGGATGAATCCCACACTTACCGCACCAACCACGTCGCGACCATTCTGTTCGCTTCGCAGGGCCTGACGCGCGCGGGCCATGTCAGCAACGTCCGCTACAACCACTACAGCACAGGACGCACGATCGAAGCGGCGCTCGGCCTGCCGAGCCTCACCTCCAACGACGCTTACGCGAGGCCAATCAATGACGCGTTCGCGCGTAGCCACAGGTGAGCGGCTCACGTCCCTTTCTTTTGTCCCTTCAGGAGGCCGAGATTCACCAGGCTTTCGCCTGTGGCCGCCAAACAAAAAGGCCCGGGATTGCTCCCGGGCCTTTCCACATTCCTGCGTTGGACGCTGGATTAGAAATCCATATCGCCCATGCCGCCCATGCCGCCGCCGCCGGGCATTCCGCCGCCGCCGGCTTCCTTCTTCGGACGATCGGCGACCATCGCCTCCGTCGTGATCAGGAGCGCCGCAACCGACGACGCGTTCTGCAACGCGACGCGAACCACCTTGGTCGGATCCACGATGCCGGCGTCGATGAAGTCCGCGAACTTCTCGCCCTGCGCGTCGTAACCGTAGGTGGCCGACTTCTGCTCGAGCAGCTTGCCGACGATCATCGAGGACTCGGTGCCCGAGTTCTCCACGATCTGACGCACCGGGGCCTGGATCGCCTTGCGGACGATCGCGATGCCCTGGGTCTGGTCGTCGTTATCGCCAGTCAGGCCGGTGAGCACCTTGGTCGCATAGAGAAGCGCCGTGCCGCCGCCGGGCACGATGCCCTCTTCGACAGCCGCCTTGGTGGCGTTGAGCGCGTCATCGACGCGATCCTTCTTCTCCTTCACTTCGACTTCCGTCGCGCCCCCGACGCGGATGACCGCAACGCCGCCCGCGAGCTTCGCGAGACGTTCCTGCAGCTTCTCCTTGTCGTAGTCCGACGTGGTCTCCTCGATCTGTGCCTTGATCTGGCTGACGCGGGCCTGGATTTCCTTCTTGCCGCCGGCGCC
>Ga0105239_10002272_pt1 | contig 24542 bp, 22 predicted proteins | sample KBSC44metaG_FD_92761 | JGI IMG/M metagenome (GOLD analysis project Ga0105239, IMG submission 92761) | Corn rhizosphere microbial communities from Kellogg Biological Station, Michigan, USA - KBS C4-4 metaG | ecosystem: Host-associated > Plants > Roots > Rhizosphere > Soil | place: Michigan, USA...
CGCGTATTTACCCGCGATAATAGGTACATAGATCACCCGGCGGCGGCTGGCTTCGCCGATGACAGATGATTGGGCAACCCGGTGCCACAGCCTGCCATCATGAATAGTAAGGTCGCCGGCTTCGGGTGTAATGGCCAGTTCGTTCTCGTCGGCATCATGATTCAGGAAATATTTCTTTTTAAAAAGCATCTGATACAAGCCCTGCTTATGGGTTCCGGGCAATATCCTTAAGCCACCGTTTTCGGGTTTCAAGGTACTCAGGTGGATACCTACATTCAACATTGGGTTTAACTTTTGTCCATGGAAAATATCACGCAGGCCATCTGTATGCCAGCCCATTTTGGTAAAGCTGCTTTGCTCGCTGTTTACATAATGGTTAAGCACCATGCCATCTTTTTCATGAGTGCCAAACCTGGCATCGGGGCCAATAATGTCAAGTAAAGTATTAAAGCGGGGATCCTGTATAAACTCTGAAAACACAGGATGGTGCTGGTTAATAAAGGCGAAACGTTGTACAATGGTATCACCGTTCAGATCTTTGCCATATTTTATAGGTACGCCGTTAACCTTGGCCACCTCGTTTCTTATCCACTGCTCCTGCACCTGCTCAGATGCCTTGGTAATCAGCTGCACGGTTTCGGGATTAATGAAGTTTTTGAAATGAATAAAACCATGCTCATTAAAAAAGGTGTGTTGTTCTGCAGTAAGTTTATCGCCTAAAAGGAATTTTTTATATACGGTACTCATGTTGAAATTATAAATAGTAAAAAATGATGTGGAAACCCCGGCTATGTGATAGCAGGTAATTGTATTGTAGTATGTGGCGAGGTGAAAAAGATCAACAACAACAAACCATTACCTTCTTGGGGAAAGGCATTCGCATGTAACATGCGTTGGTTATATGTGAATTTTGTGTTGTCAATTATTTAATATATAATGTCTATGGATTTAATAGACAATGCAAATGTAGCAAGAGATCTGGAAAAAACAAATAATTATGAAAATATTTTTTTGAAATCCCTTTCTCACATGTCATTGCGAGCGAAGCGTGGCAATCTCCTCGCGTTCCTATCGGCGAGAATAGCTACGAGATTGCTTCGTCGTTCCTCCTTGCAATGACATTTATATTAACAACTTTTAATCATGCCCTATTTACTCTTATACAAATCGCCGCCTATTTTTTCAATAAGGGCCTTGGGCAGGTGCCGGGCCCCGGTCACCGAAAGCTTGTTCAGTAAACCAGGTATAATTTCTACCTTTTTGTTGAATAGGCCTTTTAACGCTATTGCCGCAACCTCATCGGCTTGCATATTGAACTTAGCGGCCAGATCGGCAAAAGCATCCAGACCTGCACGGTGGGCAAAGCCTGTATCGGTAGGGCCGGGACTAAGACAACTCACGGATATAACAGAATTTTTAAGCTCATACCGCAAAGCCCTGGTAAATGACAACACAAAGGCTTTTGTTGCCGAATAAACCGCCAGTGTTGGTACTGCCTGATAGGCTGCGGTACTGCCCACATTTAAAATATAAGCCTGCGATTGTTGCTTTAATATAGGTATAAAGGCGTGTGTTAGTTTTACCAGCGCATTGATATTTAGGCTGATCATGTTGAGCTGCCCGTCGATATCTACGTTTTCAAAATTGCCCCATAAACCGTAGCCTGCATTATTGATGAGTACGGATACGGAGTATGAATTATCTGTACACCATTTAATGATCTGTTCAATAGCGCTGCTTTCAGACAGGTCAACGGCCAGCAATTGGGCCTGTACCCGGTAGGTGGCTGTTATTTCATTGGCCAGTGTTTGCAGTTCATCTGTAGAGCGGGCCACCAGTAAAACAGGGTAACCTTTTTTAGCCAGCTGTAAAGCTAAAGCCCGGCCTATACCTTTGCTGGCCCCGGTAATTAAAGCGTAAGTATTCATATAATAAGCCCTAAAAAGCTATTGATAAACAAGTGTACAAATTTCTTTTACAAAATGACTACTAAATTTGTAGACTATTTGTATGTTTGTATCTATATGATTACAAACGCCACACATATTATTAACACTATATGCAACGTTAAGTGTTGTAGTATCAGGTTATTGTAAAGGCGGCGACATAAAATACAGATCAATATTTGTTGTTGGGCCTTTCAGTTTTATGAAGGCCTTTTTGTTTTAGTATACGTTTGTTCAACCAAACAGCAATTAATTAAATGAAAGCATTATTACGATGGATAGGATATAGTGCCCTTATATTACTATCACTACAAGTACCGCTTTATGCACAGGATGCCCCGGTAGTTAGATATGCGCAGTTACGGGTTGATTCTGGCGGCGTGCATAGCAGAGTCATTTCGGCCACTGCCTTTAAAAAGCCTGATGTTGCTGCGGATAATACCCTGAGTGCCGCCGACTTTGACGAAGAAAGCTATCTGCAAAAAGTAGCCAGTTTTGACGTATATGGCAAAAAGCATGATGCCCGGCCTATTGTCGATCTCCTGAAAGCCGACCAGGTAAAAGCGGTAACCAGCGATAAAAAACGCGGCTATAAGTTTTACTACCACATGGCCAACATATTTGCCCGGCTCAGGATGTATTCGCTGGCCATGAAATGTTATTTTAAAACTTTGCAGGTGGATGATGAACATGCCGACACACATTTAACAGACTCTGTAGCTGTAGACAGTTCTTATATACCAGATGGCAAACCCATTTTTTCGCCAGCGAGTTTACAGGGAGGAAATACATCAGTAGCAGGTTTATTGGCTATAAACAAAGCGGATGAGCAAATGCTTGCCGCTGATTCTGGTAACTATGATCATAGCGGCAGGGAAGTAAAATCGCCGTCTACGCAACTAGCCAATATCATCGATCCTTTTGATGACGGCAAAAAAGCCTCAGCTTACGCGTTGTTGATCCATATTTCGCAACCGGTATCGGGTAAGCGGAGAATATTTGTGAAGTTAAGTAAGGTAGGGCATACTTTTATAACCCTCATCAAGTATAACGCCGATTCTACATCGATATCCAGGTCGTTCGGGTTTTATCCCCAAAAAGACCACTTTTTATCGGCCACACCATTATTCCCGACAACGGGGTCCGTTTTTAAAAATGATGAGCAACACGGTTGGGACGAGACCGTAGGCAAATTTATATCAGAGCGAAGATTTAAAAGGATCCTCAAAGTGATTAAGCAGTTCGATCAGAAAAATTACAATCTCAACAGAAATAACTGTACCGATTTCGGATTGAGTCTGGCCAGTACAGCTGGTATTAGTATCCTTTACACCAATGGTACCTGGCCGCTGGGGCGGGGTAATAACCCGGCCAGTGCCGGACAAAGTGTACTGGAAGGCAAGGTGTTGAATACAGACAATAGCTATGGTTTATTTATTTGTAATGATTTAGCGCAGCTGGAGAGTCAAGAGCTAAGAGCCAAGAATCAAGAGAAACAAAAATAATATGGGTTGTTACATGGTTATAAAAATCATGGTTTACATATTTTATAAATAAAATTAAGTAATATATTGATTGTTAATAAAATAAATCAATGTTAATCATGAAAAGTGTAAACCATGTAAACCCACTTTTAACAAAATGGCCTGCATGTTTAAGGATGGTGCTTCCATCTACCTTTTAGGTATTAGTCTTGTACTTGTTGCAAACGAGCGCAAGTAAGTCTGCTTTTGTTCCCAATTGTTAACAAAATATAAAATGTGCAAATCCGCTCTCGGCACATCCGCGCATAATTTTTTATCTTTACCCATCCAAAAGTTTTTTAGCATATAATGAGTGAAGATCTGAATCAAAACGATATACCCGCAGGCAATGAACAAAAATTACATAATGTTACCTCACTCGACGGGTTATACGAAAACTGGTTTCTGGATTATGCCTCTTACGTAATTCTCGACCGTGCTGTTCCGCATATCAATGATGGACTAAAACCTGTACAACGCCGTATCCTGCACTCCCTTAAGGAAATGGACGACGGGCGTTTTAATAAAGCAGCCAATGTAATAGGTAATACCATGAAATATCACCCGCACGGGGATGCCTCTATTGGCGATGCCATGGTGCAGATAGGGCAAAAGAACCTGCTGATCGATTGCCAGGGTAACTGGGGCGATCCGGTAACCGGCGACTCGGCCGCAGCGCCACGTTATATTGAGGCGCGCCTGTCAAAATTCGCGCTTGATGTTGTTTTTAATGCCGATACCACCGTTTGGCAAGCCAGCTATGACGGGCGTAATAAAGAGCCTATTACACTTCCTGTAAAGTTTCCATTGCTGCTGGCACAGGGTGCCGAAGGTATAGCTGTAGGTTTGGCTACCAAAATATTACCGCATAATTTTATTGAACTGATAGATGCATCTATCGCTGTATTGAAAGGGGAGCGGCCCAATCTGCTGCCAGATTTCCCGACAGGCGGCATGGCTGATGCATCCTTATATAACGAAGGACAACGTGGCGGTAAGATCCGTGTGCGTGCTAAAATTGTAGAGCGCGATAAAAAAACACTGGCCATTACCGAGATCCCATTCTCCACCACTACCGGCAGTCTCATCGATAGTGTGATATCGGCCAATGATAAGGGTAAGATCAAGATCAAAAAGATCGAAGATAATACCGCACAGCATGTCGAGATCATGATACACCTGGCACCCGGTATTTCGCCCGATGTAACTATCGACGCGCTGTATGCGTTTACCGATTGCGAAGTGTCCATATCGCCCAATACCTGCGTTATCCAGAATGATAAGCCAAGGTTCATGAGCGTAAATGATATGCTCAGCGAAAGCACTTTCTTCACCAAAGATTTGCTGAAGCAGGAACTGGAGATCAGGCTGAAAGAGCTCATGGAGCGCATCTTCTTTAGCTCATTACTCAAAATATTTATACAGGAGGGGATGTACAAACATCCCGAATATGAAAATTCAGGCAATTTTGAAGCCGTATTAGAGGTATTGAATCGTTTGTTTGAACCTTTCTTTCCGCAATTTTACCGGGAGATATTACCTGAGGACTATAAGAAACTGATCGACAAACCCATGAGCAGCATCACCCGCTTTGACGTTAAAAAAGCGGATGAGTTGATGAAAACGTTGGAGAACGAGATCAAACAGGTAAAACATCATCTGAAACACCTCACCGATTATACCATTGCCTGGTTTGAGAAATTAAAGGAAAAATATGGTAAAGATCGGGAACGTAAAACCGAGCTGCGCACCTTTGATAGGGTAGAGGCTGCCCAGGTAGCATTGGCTAACGTAAAACTATATGTTAACCGTGAGGATGGCTTTATAGGCTCCGGTCTTAAAAAGGATGCATCAGTAGAACTGGTGGGCGATTGCTCGGATATTGATGAGATCATTGTTTTCCGTGCCGATGGGCGTTGTATTATCACCAAGGTGCAGGACAAGGTTTTTGTGGGTAAAGAGATCATACACGTGGCTGTATTTAAGAAGAATGATGAGCGCACCGTGTATAACATGATCTATAAGGATGGTACAAGCGGCATCAGCTATATCAAGCGTTTCTCGGTTGTAGGTGTAACCCGGGATAAGGAATATGACCTCACCAAAGGCACCAAGGGCACTAGAGTGTTGTATTTTAGCGCTAACCCTAATGGCGAAGCCGAAGTTGTGAACGTTCAATTAAAACCTCATTCCAAACTGAAAAAACTGCAGTTTGATGAGGATTTTGCTGTCCTGGCGATCAAAGGCCGTGGCTCTATGGGTAACATTATCACCAAATACCCTGTTAAAAAGATCATCCTGAAAAGTAAAGGTGTATCAACACTGGCTGGTCGTAAGATCTGGTATGATGATATCCTGAAACGCCTGAATGCCGATAGCCGCGGTAAATACCTGGGCGAGTTTGATGGCGACGACCGTATATTGAATGTGCTGAGTAATGGAGTATACGAATTGACCAGTTTTGATCTGAATAATCATTTTGATGATAAGATGATCCTGATCGAAAAATATGACCCCAAGAAAGTTTATTCGGTGATCCACCTGGATGGCAAATCGAAAAACTATATGGTAAAGCGTTTCTCGTTTGAGCATATCGCTTTAGGCAAACAGGTAAGTATTATCAGTGAAGAGGCCGGATCAAAACTGATACTGATGGCTAAGGAATCGCCGCTGGTGAGTGTGATTCAACTGAAAGGTAAAGAACAAACTCCCGAAACGATTGAAATAAACCTGGCCGAACTGATTGATGTAAAAGGCATGAAGGCCATGGGTAACCGCCTGTCGCAATTCCCGGTGAAATCGGTGGAACTGATAGCTGATAGCGAAAGTGCGGATGAACCCCTTGATACAGGAGAACCGGAAACCGGACTGGATGAAGAAACAGGTTCAGATGAGCCTGTTGATCAGTTGCCGGACGAAGAACCTGAGCCGGCAGAACAGGAAAAGGAAGTGGAGCAGCCTAAAGTGGAAGCACAGAAACCGCCGAAACCACCTGCTGCTTCAAAACAGGAACTGAAAGAACCTGAAGCCAAAGAACCGGAACCAGAAGACGATCAACCCAAAGAAGTACATAAAAAAGTTGATTTCGAGATCACTAACCCAGATGATATCCAGTTGGATGACAAAGGGCAATTGGGACTCTTTTAAAAAAAATAGCAAAGCCACCGCGAATAAATACCGGTGGCTTTGTTGCTTTAAGACCAAAATATGAAATAGACGGATAAAATATTGATTTTCTGATGAAAGTATATTTGCTTACCGCTTCGTTTTTTTATTTTTGATCATACAAATCACCTTTATCTTTTACAATGAATATGTTTTTTGGCGGCGGCGGTTCCTATTATTATATTATCATTGGTTTGCAGATCCTGTGCGCCATCCATAGCGCCCGCCGGGGCACGCTTAGTAGGTGGATCTGGCTCATTGTATTTATACCGATTATTGGCTGTATTGTATATATCTATAGTGAAATAATTTCGAACCGGAATATCATCCGGGCACCCAAAATAGATGTTGGCGCTGTGCTGAACCCGGGCGGCAAGATCAAAAAACTGGAAGATGAGCTATGCTTTACCGACACCTTTGCCAATAAGGTAAAACTGGCCGATGCCTACCTGGCCGCAGGATATACCGATAAAGCGGTTGAGCTATATACCGCCAGCCTCACCGGGGCCTTCTCAGAAAACGAACACGTGTTGGCCCAACTCATCATTGCTTATTTTGAACAGCAGCGGTATGACGAAGTGATCCCCATTGCAAAAAAGCTCTATAACCTGCCCCAGTTTACCCGTTCAAGGGCGCATATACTGTATGCAAAATCGCTTGAGCATACCGGACAAATGGTATTGGCCGAAAACGAATTTAAAGCCATGAGAGGGCGGTATTCTTATTTTGAGCCACGCTATGAATATGGTTTGTTTTTAACAAGGGCCGGTCGGGATAACGACGCTTACCTGGTTTTTGCAGATATGCTGGAAGAGCAACCCCACTTGAGTCCGATGGAACGGAAAAGCAACCGGATTTGGTTTGCCAAAGCAAAAGACGAACTCAGGAAACTTTCGGTTCAAAAAACGGTATAAATAAAAAGGCCTCCCAAATACATCAGGAGGCCTTCTTTATTTTATAATGCCGATTACAGGATCAGGATCAATACTAAAATGATGATGATAATAGCACCTACTGATAAGTAAACACCACCACCACCTAATGCATTGGCTTCATGTTTTAAACCTTTCAATTCGGTACGAAGCTCTTTTTTATCCTGTTTGGTAAGCTCCGATTTATCCATTGCCTTAATTTCATTCACCCTGGCTTTGATCTCTTCAACACGGGCTTGTTTTTGCTCAGTGGTCATACTGGCAATTTGTTCTTTGCTCAATATAGTTAAAGCACCGTCTGTAGCGGTAGATGCATAACTGTTAAATGCTGCAACAGAAAGCAACATAGTAAGCGCGATAAGATAAATTTTCTTTTTCATGTTAATTAGTTTTAATAGCGTGTTGTGTTTAATTATTGTAAAATAAAAAAGCAGCAAAAATGTTTTACTGCTTTCCTTATTTTTTTATAGCAAAAATCCTGCCTAAAGACTAATAAAATAGGGGGCTTCAAAAACATGGCCCGCATGCAGGGTTTGTATTGCTTCTTTTTTGTTGATGTTTACGTGGTGATCCTGCGTATCAGCGCAGCCCAGCCAGGGTTCAATACACACAAAATCAGCGCCGGGCTTGGCCCATACGCCCAGGTAATTATAGTGTGGAAATTCTACAGAAACGGATTGATCATGCTTTTTACTTTTAACAGTAACCATTCGGGAGTTGAGCTGTTTAAAAACAAGCGCGTCGGCATCAAACAGGTGACGGGTAAGGTAGAGCTTATTACCTGGGGTTGCTACCGGGTGGGTTTCGCCGGTAAAAAAGCCATCGGCCGATAACATGTTGGCTTCCAGATGTTCGTCTGTTTCAAATTCGAGGTAATAGTCTTCGTAGTTTTCGCCTTTAAAAAAAGGGATATTAAAGGCAGGGTGTGCGCCAACCGAAAAATAAATGGTTTTTTTATCCAGGTTGATCACTTTGTGGGTTATCCTCAGCGAATTATCGATAAGGGTGTATAATATCTGGTAGTCAAATTTGTACGGATATACCAGTAAGGTTTTTTCGCAGTAGGGGAGCGAGAAACTGGCCGAAACCTCATCAGATTCCAGCAAAATAAATTCTGATTGCCTTGCAATGCCATGTCTTGCCATATCGTATGCTTGTCCCTCAACCAGTAACTGGTTGTTGATCAGGCCGCCCACAATCGGGAAAAGATTTGGCGAATGCCAGGGCCAAACATCAGGATCGGCCTGCCAAAGGTGCTCAATGCCGGTTTCTTTGTTATAAAATGAACTGAGCTGCGCGCCTTTTAAATCGATGGCTACTTTGAGGAACTCGTTTTCTAATACGGTCATACGTCAACGGCAATTATTTTTAGAAAAGTTAACTAATATGCAAGCAAGTTACAGCAATTTTTGCGAATTAGGATGTGTCATGTAGTACAAAAAATGCGTAATTTTTAGACTATATTGTAATAACAAAGCAAACCCTATCCTGTTTCTTTTTCTGCGATAACCGATGTATTTGTAGAGACGCATTACATGCGGCTCTCTTTGTACCTGGTGATAGAAAAGACGCATGTAATGCGTCTCTACAATAAAAACTATACATTTGCAATGCTTAAACATAACATATGAATTTTGAGCATCTCCTCCAGCAAGTGGCCTTCATCCACGAAATAGATAAAGTAAAATACATCCAGCGTAAATCCCGCCTTTTTAGCAGCGACAGACGTGAAAACGACGCCGAGCATAGCTGGCACTTGGCAGTTATGGCTATGGTTTTGGCCAGGCATGCCAACGAACCGGTAGACACACTCAAAGTGATCAAAATGCTGCTGATCCATGATGTGGTAGAGATCGATGCTGGGGATGTGTTCCTGTACGATACGGTACTCAACCACACCAATACCGAAGCCGAGCGCAAAGCCGCCGAAAGGATTTTTGGACTACTGCCAACAGAACAGGCCGAAGAATTTACTGCCATATGGGAAGAGTTTGAAGCTGGCGAAACCCCCGAAGCTAAATTTGCACGTGCTATAGACAGGTTGGAACCACTACTTCAGGATGTTTCTAACAAGGGAATCGTCTGGCGGGAGCACAATATTAGTTATGATAAAGTGGTACAAAAGAATAGTATTATTCAGCGAGGCTCGCAAAACCTCTGGGATTTTGGCAAATCGCTGATAGATGAAATGGCTGAAAAAGGGCTCTTGAAAAAGGAAGAGTAGTAATAAAATACAAATGGTCGCCCAGTTATAACCAGGCGACCATTTTTTTTAAGTATCAAGTCATGCTGAACTTGTTTCAGCATCTCACATGCAAGGTTGTATAACCATACTGAGAGATCCTGAAATAAATTCAGGATGACTCAGCCGCTTTTTTACTTACTCGTTAATACTACCGACGCGCTTTGCAAACCATTAGATGTTGCCGTAAAGTTGATAATACCTGCTTTATCCTTTGCCTGTACAATAGCCAAAGCCAAACCATGGAATGCCTTTCGATAATTTACCTTAAAAGAATCGTGGCTAACTGGGTCGCCATTATCAACGCTGGCTATAAATGCTTCACCATTAATTTTAAAGTTAACCAGGTTGTCGGCATCAGGTACAACATTGCCATCCTTGTCCATGATTTTTACAGTGATAAACGATAGGTCTTTTCCGTCAGCAGCAATCTGTTTGCGATCGGCAGATAGTTCGATCTTTGCCGGTGCGCCTGCGGTATGGATCTCGCGGGTTAAAATAACTCTACCATCCTTACGCGATACCGCCTTCAATATACCGGGCTCAAATTTTACCCGCCACATAATGTGCAGATCGTCGCCGGTTTTCTTTTTAATGCCTAATGATTTTCCGTTCAGAAAAAGTTCTACCTCATCGGCATGGTTATAATAGGCCCAAACATCAACTGTTTTCCCGGCTTCCCAGTTCCAATGCGGAAATATATGGAGCACCGGTTTATCGGTCCATTCGCTTTGGTACATATAATAAACATCTTTAGGGAAACCCGCCAGGTCAACTATACCAAAGTACGAGCTGCGCGATGGCCAGCTGTAAGGCGTAGGTTCGCCCAGGTAATCAAAGCCTGTCCATATGAACATGCCCGAAAGGAAATCATATTTTTTCATCACCTTCCAGGTAGCCTCGTGTGTTGAGCCCCATGGTGGTCGTACATTGTCATAAGCCGAAACATTGTTGCCTTCCCGTACAAATGGCTTATCCCAGCGCTCAGGCCAGATCCGGATACTGTCCGACGGCATTTCATAATAGCCGCGGGTTTCCAGACCCGAAGTTGTTTCTGTAGCAATAAATTTTTTGCCTGGGTACCTATCGTGAAATTTGGCATACTCACCTTCATGATAGTTATAACCCACCAGGTCAATAGCGCCAGATTTGATGATCTTGTTACTGGTATCCGGGTTGTTATTAGCGGCGGTTATAGGGCGGGTTTTATCCAGGCTATGTACAATGGCTGCTAGTTCCGGCGCGATCCGTAGGGCCGAAGTATCGTGCTGCTGCGGGATCTCGTTACCGATGCTCCAGATCATTACGCTGGGGTGGTTGCGGTCGCGCAGGATCTGATCTTCCAGGTCGCGTTTGTGCCATTCCTTAAAAAACAGGTGATAATCATATTTTTCTTTTTTCCAGTCCCAGCAGTCAAAAGCTTCATCCATTACAATAAAGCCCAATTTATCGCAAAGATCAAGCAGCTCGGGAGCTGGCGGATTGTGTGAGGTACGGATACCATTACAGCCCATTGCTTTTAAAATTTGCAGCTGGCGTTCCAGAGCGCGGGTATTGATGGCTGCACCCAATGAACCGAGGTCATGATGATCACATACACCCAGGATCTTCATCGATTTGCCATTCAGGCTAAAACCTTTATCCACATCAAAATTAAAATAACGTATGCCTAAAGCTGTGGTGTAAGTATCAACTATTGTTTTTCCACTGATTACCTGTGTTACTACCTTGTATAAGTAAGGTTGGTTAACCGACCATAAATGGGGGTTTTTAACGGTAAGATTAATGGAGTTTTCAAATACCGTATCCTGTAAATCAGTTTTGGATGGAATGGAACCACCTGCCGATACTACTTTACCTGTTTCGTCATAAACAGATGTTTTGATTGTAAAAACTTCCTTTTTACCGGTTCTGTTTTTTACTTTGACTTTTAAGTTTACGCTTGCTGATGCACTGCTCACCTCCGGTGTAGTAATATAAGTTCCCCAATGATCAATAGCTACTTTATTGGTAGTCACCAGCCATACATTCCTGTAAATACCCGAGCCGGAGTACCAGCGTGAGTTAGGTTGAACCGAGTTATCAACCTTAACAGCGATCACATTTTTGCCACCGAAGTTTAAGTAAGGCGTAAGTTCATACCTGAATGAGATATAACCATTGGGCCGGAAACCGAGGTGATGCCCATTGATCCAAACATCGCTTTTTTGATAAACGCCATCAAAATCAATATAAACCAACTGGTTTTTTGACGCGGCCGGTACGGTAAATGTTTTACGGTACCAACCTATGCCACCCGGCAGGGCGCCGCCTTCGGGTGTGGCGGGATTATCTTTACTAAACTTTCCTTCAATGCTCCAGTCATGTGGCAGGTTCAATGAACGCCAGCCGGCATCGTTTAAACCAGGTAGCTGTCCATCAGTAACAGCGCCTAAATTAAAACGCCAGCCTTTATCAAAATCAATGGTTTGCCGGCTTTGTTGGGCCAGGGTATTTAAGCAGGTCAGCATCACCATACAAAGCAGACCATGCTTTAGTAAAGACAGTTTTAAAGGAGGCATAATTATTGAGTTGGGTTTAATTGTATTTTTGACACTAAATTATAAATAATTGTGGAATTGTGAAGAAGAAGTAAATAAAACAACCTGAGTCATGCCGAATTTATTTCGGCATCCATATGCAGGGCTGTAGAATATGCTTATGAACTCGTTCTGTGAGATCCTGAAACAAGTTCAGGATGACAGGCTTATTTTTCGGTCATGCCGAATTTATTTCGGCATCCCATAAGTAAGGTTGTACAGCACGCTGGATAACTGTCCTGTGAGATCCTGAAATAAATTCAGGATGACCTCCAATTCACGCTCCTAAAACTCAAAAGCCGCCTCGCTTTCCGGATTGCTCAATTTGGTGCTTTTGCGTTGGCCGCCTACGGTTACATGCAGCATATTGATCTGCTCGGGATGTTCGGTGAACAGCAGATCGTCATGTACCTCAAATTTTTTAACCTTATTAATACCCTTTACCTCAAAATAGGTCCAGGCGGCATCTTCCTGAATTTCATAACCTACATAACTTAACGCGAGCACTTTGCCATCGGCTTTAATGATCAGATGCTTTTTAATATAATCATTCAGCAATTGGTTCATTTTACTTTTATCGGCAGGTTTAACAATATCTACACGGGTGTGGTATTGTTTTTCCAGCGTACGCTCCAGATCGTCATAAAATATGCGGCAACTTACCTCAACTGCCTGGCTGCGGGCATTATGGTTAATTTCGGTAACGCTCACATAAAACGGGTGGAAGAAGCTGAGCCAGCTGACGATTATTAATTGCAACATAATTGCGTTAACTTGTTTTATTTTACACAAAAAACGTTAATTTTATTCGCAATTGCGAATTTGACTACATGACTGATTTTTCTTTATACTTTGAGCTGGGATGGCAGCACATCTGCAACTGGGCCGGGTACGACCATATTTTGTTTGTAACCGTACTGTGCGGAACTTATTTACTGGCCGACTGGCGCAAGGTACTGGTACTGGTTACCGCGTTCACCGTCGGTCATTCTATCACGCTGGCATTAAGTGTTTTAAATATCATTCATATCAATACTTCGCTTATTGAATTCCTGATACCAGTAACCATCGTTTTTACCAGCCTGGTAAATGTATTCAACAAAAAACGCACGGCAACAACCATGCGCCTCAACTATACGCTGGCGCTATTTTTCGGGTTGATACATGGCATGGGGTTCTCTAATTACCTCAAAAGTTTGCTGGGCAGCAGCAGTAATATTACCGCGCAGTTGTTTGCTTTTAACCTGGGATTGGAGTTTGGGCAGGTGTTAATTGTAATATCTGCGTTACTTATCTCCTATTTATTGATCAAATTTGCTAAAACACCACAACGGGAGTGGACAATGTTCCTCTCATCGGCTATATTTGGAATTGCTTTTATCATGTGCATCGAGCGCTTTTTACTCATAAAATTCAGATGAATAAATTTTACTTCGCATTATTTTCCTGTACACTATTAACATCAGCTGCCTGGGCGCAGTATGATAACAACCCCGGCTCAAACCATGGTAACCGTTTTGAGCAGCTGGGCACCATGATCTCTACGCCAAATGAGTACCGTTCGGCTTCCGGTGCACCCGGTCCCAAATACTGGCAGCAAAAAGCCGATTACGAGATCAGCGCTACCCTTAACGATGATAAGCAGCGTTTAGATGGTAACGAAACCATCACTTATACCAACAATTCGCCCGATCCACTCACTTACCTGTGGCTGCAGCTGGACGAGAATGAACATAAAAAGGATGCCGAAAGCGCTAAGTTCGACGAGAGCAAAATGCAAAGCAAAATGACCATCCGTCAGTTGCAGGGCATCATGGGGCATGATCTTGACCTGGGAAACCATATTGTGAGCGTAAAGGATGCCAATGGCACCGCGCTAACCTATACCATTAACCAAACCATGATGCGTATTGAGCTGCCCGTTACTTTGCAGCCTGGACAAAAATTCCGCTTTAAAATTAACTGGTGGTATAATATATCAGATCGTTTAACTATTGGCGGTCGTGGCGGTTATGAATATTTTCCGGAGGATGGCAACTACCTGTATACCATGACCCAATGGTACCCGCGTATGGCTGTTTACAGCGATTTTCAGGGCTGGCAAAACAAACAGTTCACCGGTCGCGGGGAGTTTGCCCTAACCTTTGGCGATTTTAAAGTAAGCATGAATGTACCTGCCGACCATATTGTAGGTGGTACCGGTCAATGCTCCAATTATGCACAAACCCTTACCTCCGCACAGTTGAAACGCTGGAATGCCGCGCAATCTGCTATAAGCCCGCAGGAAATTGTTACGTTGGATGAGGTAAAACAGGCTATGAAAAACCATGCTTCGGCACGCAAAACCTGGACTTTTCATGCCGAAAACGTACGTGATTTTGCCTGGGTATCCTCACGCCGTATAGTTTGGGATGCGATGAGTACCCAGATAGATGGCGGCAAAAAGGTGATGGCCATGTCGTACTACGGCCCCGAGGCTTACCCGCTTTATCGCAAGTATTCTACCAAAGTTGTAGCGCACACTTTAAAAACGTATTCAAAACATACCTTCCCATATCCGTACCCGGTTGCTATTTCTGTAGAAGCATCCAACGGTATGGAATACCCGATGATCTGCTTTAATTATGGTCGTGCCGAAAAGGATGGCACTTATAGCGAGGCTACTAAAAACGGCATGATCGGTGTAATTATCCACGAAGTTGGGCATAACTTTTTCCCGATGATCGTGAACTCCGATGAACGCCAGTGGACCTGGATGGACGAGGGTTTGAATACCTTCTGTCAGTACATGGCCGAGCAGGAGTGGGATAGCCGCTATCCATCGCAGCGCGGTCCGGCCTATAAGATCGTTGATTACATGAAACTGCCGAAAGATCAGTTAGAGCCTATCATGACCAACTCTGAGAACATTGTGATGTTTGGCCCGAATGCTTACGCCAAACCGGCAACAGCGCTAAATGTATTGCGCGAAACCGTAATGGGGCGCGAACTGTTTGACTACGCCTTTAAAACATACGCGCACCGCTGGGCCTTTAAACACCCAACGCCTGCCGATTTTTTCCGCACCATGGAAGATGCCTCAGCGGTTGACCTGGATTGGTTTTGGCGTGGATGGTTTTATGGAACCGAGCCTGTTGACGTATCTATCGACAGTGTAAAATATTATCGCCTCAATACCAAAAATCCGGCTGTGGAAGGTACTGCAGATCGTGCCCAATATGATCGTAACCTCGAAAATATCAGCACCACCCGTAATAAAGAAGCGGGCACCCGTTTCGCGGTGGAAGCCGATACTTCTTTACAGGATTTTTACAGCAAATGGGATCGTTTTGCGGCAACGCCGGCCACCTCGCAAAGTTACCAGGCGATGTACAACGCGGCCAGCCCTGCCGAAAAGAAACTGTACGATAGCAAGAACTACTTTTACGAAGTTAGCTTTACTAACAAAGGCGGCTTGGTTACCCCTTTAATTATTGAATGGACCTATGCCGACGGCACTAAGGAAGTTGAAAAAATATCGGCCTATATCTGGCGTAAAAATGAGAACAAGATCACCAAGGTTTTTGCCAAAACAAAAGAAGTAAAGGGCATTAAGCTCGACCCATACCGCGAAACCGCCGATATTGACGAAAGCAATAACAGCTGGCCGCGCGAATACCAGCCATCAAGGTTTGAACTGTTTAAACAACAAACCCTGCCACGCGGCGCTACTGCCGGGCCAAACCCAATGCAGGAAGCCAAAAAGGGCCAGTAAACAAAAAAGCCCTCCGGTATTTCGGAGGGCTTTTTTGTTGCCATAATTATTTTTATATTGGTTTAGTTATTTAGCAAATGCCTATGCCTCAGAATAGTAGAACCAGGAATGTTAGGGCGCAACCGTCAAGAGAACGGCAGGAAGTTTACGTTGTTCAGAATTGGAAGGACTATCTGGGCGAGTCTTTAATGATCGTCTTCAGTGTATTTTTAGCGCTGTTTTTTACCGAGTTTATCAATAATCAACATGAAAAGAGCGAAACCCGCGAGCTTATTCATAATATCAGTACCGAGCTGATCAAAAATAAACAGTTTACAACTGAGCAATACGTTTATGAACAAAAGGTATTAAAAACTATTGATACCGCCTTAACCCACCCCGAGGTACAGCAAAAGATAGTAGCCAATGATGAATTTCATCTCAATTATATTGCGCCCCAGGGTGTTCTATACCGATACCTGGATAATACAGCCTGGGATATAGCCAAGGCACATAACATATTATCAAAACTGAACTTCCGCGAGGCATCTCTGCTCACCAGGATCTATGATGAGCAAACCAGGATCATGAAAATTGAGGACGAAGTAGCCCGGGTCATATTTAACCCGGAATCGAGGAAACCGCAAAACGCACATCAAACACTCGTGCTGATCAAAGATATCTACCATGCCTGGGCGGTTGACAGGGCTCCCGGTTTAATACAGCAATATACCCAGGCTGTTGAACAGTTAAAAGAAAACTAAAACAAGAGGCCCTCTGTAAAACAGGAGGCCTTTTGTTTATAAGGTTTACGATATAGTAGGCTTGGCCGTAAATATACCGGCGTAATACTTACGATAGGCGATGCCTAAAAATAAATGGATCACGATAATACCTATGCCCATTGGCGCCCCTGCGGGTGCAAGTATGGTATGGAACAGGAAGATGTTTACCGATATAGGGAACAGGATCAGTAAAAAGAAAGCGGTGTAGCGGTTAATCAATATGGCCAGTCCGCTCACAATTTCTATCACTTTCATATACTGAAAGAAATAGCCCGAACCCCACAAGCCGCCGCTAAAGGCCTGCGCCTTGGCCGACATTGCAGGCTGGGCCATGTGTAAAAAGGGATAAAAGAAATTAATTCCAAATACTACAAAAAGAAGTCCCAGCAAAACGCGGGCAATTAATACAGCAATCTTCATGGATTTAAAAGTTTAATATAAGGTTAAACACTAATTTAGTAATTTAAATGACATATTCAAACGGTGCATTGTTGTACGAAACCAAACATGTATTAACTTCGTTTATAAATAGCATGAATATTCAAAAAATAACATTTGGCAACGGTTGCTTTTGGTGCACCGAAGCTGTATTTCAATCCCTTAAAGGTGTAACTTTAGTAACATCAGGTTACATGGGCGGCAAGATTTTAAACCCTACCTATGAGCAGGTTTGTACCGGAGCCAGCGGTCATGCCGAGGTAATACACCTGGAGTATGATGCCGACGTGATTTCACTTGACGAATTGCTGCTGGTATTTTTCAAAACGCATAACCCTACTACCCTGAACCGCCAGGGTAATGATGTGGGTACCCAATACCGCTCGGCCATATTTTATTATACCGACGAGCAAAAACAAGCCTCAGAGGCCATGATCAAAACACTCACCAACGAGCATGTATTTGATGATCCGATAGTTACTGAAATTACCCCGGCTAGTGAGTTTTACCCGGCCGAAGATTATCACCAGAACTATTTTAATGATAATCCCAATAAATCGTACTGCGCGTTTGTGATCCAGCCAAAACTGAATAAATTTGCCAAGGAGTTCAAGGATAAAATTAAGCCCGAACTTTTATAAAATCCGATAAGTCAGTCATCCCGAATTTATTTCGGGATCTCACGGGACAGGTAGCCAGCACGTTGCAGACCTTGTATGTGAGGTGCTGAAACAAGTTCAGCATGACAACCTGTTGGTTTACGCTCAAAAAATGAAAAAAAGCTATTGTTATCTAATACCAGCCCTTTTAGTGCTCGGCGCTTGCGCATCAAAAAAAGCAACTACAACAACTACCTCTTCCGCAAGTACTACATCTTCTGCTGTTAGTGCTAATACCTCCATCGCCAATGATGGTAAAATATGGGCCTCTTTATGGCAGCAAAGGGCAGCTGAATACAGGGCTCTCTGCTTTCAGGCATATAATATAGCCAAACAGCGTGTAGACGAAGGCGTAAAAAAGGTAAGTACCAAACCATTGGCCATTGTGACCGATATTGACGAAACGTTATTAAATAATAGTCCCTACGATGCTGCGCAGGGATTAAAAAATCAGGATTACAGCGATAAAACCTGGAAACAGTGGACCGATAAGGCTGTAGCTGATACCGTGCCCGGCGCCCCTGCTTTTTTTAAATATGCGGCATCTAAAGGCATCACTATTTATTATATCACCAACCGTAACGAGAATGAGCGCGGCGCTACACTGTACAACCTGCAGAAATACGCCATGCCCAATGCCAACGATGAGCATTTGTTTTTAAAGAACGGCAACTCCAGTAAAGAAGAACGCCGCCAGGAAGTATTAAAAACACACGAGATCCTGCTGCTTTGCGGCGATAATCTGCCCGATTTTGATATGCTGTATGATAATCATCCTACAGAAGAAAACCGTACCGCGATAACCCAAAAACTGCAAAAGGAATTTGGCAGCCGCTATATCGTGATCCCTAATCCATCATACGGCGATTTTGAAGGCGCGCTATTCCAGTATAATTACAAGCTGAACCCCGCGCAAAAAGACTCTGTGATCCGGGCTAAGGTAAAGGCGGACAGGTAATGGGAAAAACAAAAAGCCGCCACCGGATTACGGAGGCGGCTTTTTTGAATCTGTGATTTAGTTCAAAAAGAAATCTAATAAGGCTTTTTGAACCTGTGCAGGTTGTTCCTGAAGCACCCAATGGCCGCAGTCCTTAATAATAACTTCATGTACATCACTAGCTACCAGCCTGCTGTGATCAGCTAAAAATGAGCCAGCAAAATGATCGGCACCTAAAGCCAGTAAGGGCATGGGAAGTTTGTTTTTCATAAACTCTACGTCGTCCATAACATCCTGCGGAAATTCGCCAAACCAGTGAAATGCGCCGGTAGTTGCTCCCGGTACCGAATAAGCCCTTATAAATTCATTTCTTTCAGTTGGTGTAAATGCGTCATTCTTATAGCCAAGCGGCGGCCAGAAATCTGTAAGGAAAAGGCCTACCTTGCCTGATACGATCTCGCCGGAATGGGGCTGAGAAAAAAATCCAAACCACCAGGCCTTTGCTTTAATCTGGCTCCATACGGGTTCAACACCAGGCAATAAGGCGTCCAAAAACGCGATCTTTTTAACATCCCTGGAGAATTGGGCGGCATAGGCATAGGCCACTATCATACCAATATCATGCCCTGCGATATTAATATGCTGGTAACCCAATTTTGTCATCAGGTCATGCATATCCACCGCCATGTTTTTTTTGTCGTAACCACCGGCTGGTTTGCCTGATTCGCCAATACCGCGCAGGTCGGGCGCTATTACAGTAAAGTGTTTGGAAAGCTCAGGGAGCACACGGTTCCACACATACCAGTTTTCCCCAAACCCATGTACTAATAACAGGGGTTCGCCCTTACCGCCTATCACATAGTGAATTTTAACGCCGTTTACCGTAGCGTACTGGTGTTTAAATCCTTCGGGGGCTGAAGCGGGCCTGGAGATTTTCGCGGTGTCGTTGGAAGGCTGCATGGCGCGAGCTTTTCCGATAAATAATACGGTAGTCATCGAAATTATCAATGCTGCATATAGCGTTTTCCTGATCGTTTTCATATAGATAATTATTGATTGGTTTTATAGCGTTATTTAGATCCAGCCAGTGGTTGGTGGTATCACCCCACCACCGGCTGAATGGATAAGGGGTATTGTCTCTCCCTCATTATTGGTAAAAAACATTTAAAGTAATAGGCACGTTCAGCACTTTGGATACAATGCAATTGGCTTTAGCGCCTTCTGCAATTTGCTGAAAAACCTCGGCTGATACACCTTCGATCGATGATGCTTTCAAACCCAGATGAATGCCGGTAATCCTAAGATCGGCCATGTCCACGTCGAGCGTAGCTTCGGTATTCAGGTCATTGGCTGTAAAGCCTGAACGCTCCAGCGCTGCGCTTACCGACATGGTAAAACAGCCCGCGTGTGCCGCTGCTATTAATTCTTCGGGATTGGTACCAATACCCGAGTCGAACCGGGTTTTAAACGAATAAGGTGTTTGGTTAAGGATGGTGCTTTGCGAAGATATTTGTCCTTTGCCTTCTTTAAGGTTGCCATTCCAATGAGCATTTGCTGTACGTTTCATGTTGTTTGTTTTTATTTGGTTAAACATTATGAAACAAAATAAGGCAGGAAAACTCAGGGCGTTGTGTGACTTACATCACATTTCACGGGAGGCAATATTTATGTGATGTAGGTCACTTTTTAGCTTATGGTGGGGGATAACACTGGCAGGGGCGTAATTTTGTGGTTTGAGTACAAAAAAAGGCCACTCCATGGGAGTGGCATTAATCAAATCTTAATCCGGTTAGAATAACATTTCGGGCGGAGGTGTTACACCTTTTAAGCGCAGGTAAACGGTGGCTTGCCCGCGGTGGTGAGTTTGATGCTCAAATCCTTTTGACAATAGCAGGCCACGGGTCGATTTCAGCTTGCCCAGATCTACTTCTTCGGCAAATTGTGCGTCGGTCATGCCTTGTAGAGCGCCGATAGCATAGTCATAGCTGTCTAAAACCGCTTTGGTGGTAGCTTCTTTGTTTTGCTCCACGGTCTTCTCTAAAGATACTCCCTTGGCCAGCGGACTTGGCTTACCACTTACCTTGCTTAAAAAAAAGTAGTTGTCATCGGCTAAATGCAGCATCTGGCCGGCAAAGGAACGAACCTCCGGTGTGGCTTTAAAAGTATAACCATCTGCAGGCATAGCATCCAAATAGGTTTTGGTGTATGCTTTGGCACGTGTCCATTCGGCAACGATCTGGTCTTTAGTTAATTGCGCGAATGCTGTGGTACAGGCAAAGGTTAACATGAATAACAGGAACGATACTTTTTTCATGATGATTTGGTATTGGTTTATTGGTTGTTCAAAAATACTAAGAACTCCTCATTTATTATAAAGCTAAGGATAAAATCCGATCCGCACACAGTTGTATCGTTTTACCAAATTCAACCTGAGGATTGTATTATTTAGCCTGTGGTTGGGTTATCACTGCAGCATATAGCCTGGTTTGATAAAAAGCCACATCGTCATAGTGTTACGGTGATAACACCGACCGCAAGCAGAAATCCATATCTGGTGACTCTCGAACTATTTTAAGGAAGATTTGCACATGTTACTGGATATATGTAATTATGATAAATAAACAACATAAACTAAACCTGCTTAAGTATCCAAATGGGAAATACATTCTTTATAAAACCTCAGTTTAACGGCAATTTCGGTAAGGAAATGGCATCTGCAACATCTGTTTATGAACAAAGAAAAAAAAGTGGGTTGGACGATTATTCATTGGCGACTTATGATTTTGTGTTTATTTCAGATGAAAAAGACAAACTTGCCCGGTTACGAGATTTTCTAAATGTTAACTATGACTATAAAATACTTGAGATAAAAAAAGAAGACGATTATTGGGAGTTAACAGGAGAGGCCTTAGAGTTTCCGGTTGATGAAAATAATTTAATGTACTGGGCACTTGATCTGTATTGTAAAGCTTATGAGTTTGATTGCCGGCTTGATGGTTATGGTGCAATGGGCGATCCCAAAGATCAAAGTTTTCCGGATATGAAAACCCATGATGATAGCCATTATTTCGAGCTCGCCATGGAAGCTTATAATAAAAGAAACTTAGGAATGGCAATAATTCATTTTTCTACAGCTATCAAAATAAATCCAGATGACCCCAACTCCTGGTATTCAAGAGCCGCTGTAAAGGATGAGTTACATACCTGGAAAGCAGCACGGCGTGATTATGATAAGGCAATAGAATTAGCACCTAAGTTTGTTGATGCGATAGTTAACCGGGCGGCAAATAAAGATGAGGCCGGTGAGTACGACGAAGCCATTGCGGATTATAGCAGAGCACTTGAATTGGGCCCACAAAATGAAATGGCCTATTTTAATCGGGGGAATTCAAAATTTAATAAAAAAGACAATAAAGGGGCTTGTGAGGATTGGAATAAGGCAAAAGAACTGGGGGCAGACTACGCTCAACAGCGAATAGATGAGCATTGTAAACAAAAGACCCTTCAACAAAAAGTTAAAGGATTTTTCAATCGATAGGTCACTTGAAAGCACAGATTTTCTCTCATGAAAAATTAATAGGGACAACTAAACTACAAGTTGGCGATGAGAGCATGGGGCATGTGTATGGAGAATTCTTTCCGACGGAAATTTATTATAATGATATACAACAGGCAGTTTGGGAGTTTTGGGTCTCAAATAAACCAGACTATAGCAAATGGGATTCATTTAAATGGAATGTGCAACTTGATAATGGTTGTTTTATTTCTGCCATGGGTGGGTTCGAATTTGGTGACTTCCAGGAATTTCCTGACGAGCCAAAACGAATTGATATTGCCGGTATTGACAGGTACATTATTCAGGACTTCATTCTGCTGGAAGAGCCAAAACCCTTTGTTGAAGAGCCCTGGGGAGCTATTTCCATTGAGCAAAAAAAATCATTTGAAGAAGAGTTACAAAAAGAGTTAGGTACAGAAATTAATAAAAAATCCTTTTTCAATCTCTTTGGAAAAGCAAATCATGATAAACATGTTTTGTCGGATTTTGAAATGATGGCTCTATGCCGTGATCAAAGAAGTGATGATGTATTGTTTAGAATAAACAAGCAAGGTTTTGATAAGCAATTTGCTATGGTACATTTAACATGGCGAGGTTATAAAGAAGATGAGGGATATCCTAAAGTGCAATTGTATAAAGATTATGATGACTTTAAGTATTCAAGAATGTATCCTGACAAGGCAGACTGGGAACATTGATAATAATAATTTAGTCTGCGGTGAGTGTTACCACCATACCGCTTAACGCGCCAATAGTTTAATGTCAATGGTGGCCAGCAGTGGCGACATCGAACACGCGGCAGAAGTTGCCACCGCCTATCTTGCCGATTTCATTTGGAGTAAAACCAGTCTTTAACATCGCGTCGACAACGGTATAGTAAAATCCGGACTTCTGGTATTGCCAGGCTTGGTTGGTGCGTTCGCCGATCCTGCCGCCATTTTGACCACCGCCGGGTTTGTCCATAGGGGGGCCTTCCGGATGATGGCCAGGATCGCCGCCGGATTGTGGGGCGGGTTCACCAGGTTTAGGGCCGAAGCTGCCGGCTGCCCTATAAGCCGGGGTCAACTTGGTATCGGTGCCGATGCAAACATGATCAATTCCAATAACATCAACCATAGCCCGGATATTTTGCGCATACTCCAACGGCGTGTCGGCCAGGTGTGTCCATACGCCAATCACGCCACCAGCATCGGCAACGATTTTAGCCTGCTCCTTGCTGATGAGTCTTGGCCGCATCATACGGGCCATGAACTGGTTCTGCCCCAACTGGGTATCGAGGCCGGTATGAGAGATGATCACGGGATGGGTTGCCAATTTGAGGGCTGCTGCCACAGTATCAGCATTGGCGTGCGCCAGGTCGACGAGAATGCCCAGTCGGTTGCATTCCTTGATGATGTCAGTCCCAAAGGCAGTAAGTCCCCCAAAACGTGCGGGATTTGTATAAACATCGCCCAGCGGCACCGACGCATCACTGTCATGCAGCAGCCCGAGATGTCGCAAGCCCCGGTGATAGGCCTCTCCAAGTCGATCCAGTTGTCCTTCAAGAAAGTGGCCGCCTTCGACTGATTGAATGACGGTCGGCTGGCGCTGCTTATGGGCAGCTTGGAGGTCGGCCAGGTTCAGGGAACGCTTCATGCCGTTGCGCTCCAGCTGCTGGTCCATTGATGCTAAACCATTCAGGAACCGCTCATAGGCCTCTCCGGGTTTTTGTAATTTTTGATAGTCGAGGGCAAACGTCATGCAGATGGCCGATAAGCCCGATCGTTTCATCTCGCCGGCCAGGTCGATGTTTGAACCGGGCACTTCGGTCGGGATAAGAGGGACATCGATATGATTATGCGTGTCGATACCGATCGTATCAGCTACGATCTTAGCCACTCGCGGGTCCACCTCGTCGATAGCCCATGTTGCCAGCGGATTCATCATCATCGCGGTACCCGCCCCTGCTACGGTGATGGCCGTAATAAATTCCCGTCGTGACCATGTTGGTTGAGTTTTCATCATGATTTAAATTATATCGAAGGTAGAAACTGTTCCTTGTATCGCC
>Ga0105239_10002273_pt1 | contig 24536 bp, 21 predicted proteins | sample KBSC44metaG_FD_92761 | JGI IMG/M metagenome (GOLD analysis project Ga0105239, IMG submission 92761) | Corn rhizosphere microbial communities from Kellogg Biological Station, Michigan, USA - KBS C4-4 metaG | ecosystem: Host-associated > Plants > Roots > Rhizosphere > Soil | place: Michigan, USA...
ATCCCCTGTATACGCTCCCACTGATCTTCCCGTAATGCATACCGGCGCACTGTCATCCACATTTACCTCGCTTAACTCTCGGTAAACCATTAGATCACAAATGCTAACTAGTGACACACCCTAAAATGATTCCCTTTGCACGGTTGGGGAAACCGGAAGAAGTTGCCGATGTGGTTTCATTTTTGGCAGGCCCTGATAGTAGCTGGATCAATGGCCAGATTATTCGGGTTAATGGTGGCATGATCTAAATTGTAAGATTGACATTCTCTTGTCGCGGTCTTCTGTGATTGTTAAAGTGTACGTGTGGTCTTGCATTGGAGCTTGAATGATATGACTCAAAGTGCTTCTTTATTGACAGAACCGACAGGGGTTGTTGCAATGCCGGATGACAGAAGGCTATTTTCAAATCCAAAAGGGTTCGCCATAATGCAGAAAGAAGAGACTTCCAGCCCGATAGAGCAAGCCAAGCAGCTCATAGATATCGAAATACAAGGGCTTCAGTCGATTAAAGCGAACCTCACTGACGATTTTGTTAAAGCGGTCAGCTTGATTGAAAATCTTGGGGTCGGTCGTGTCATTATCACGGGGATGGGGAAATCCGGGCTTATTGGTAAAAAAATCGCGGCAACCTTGTCCAGCACGGGAACACCTGCTTCTTTCCTGCATCCTGCCGAGGGCAGTCATGGAGATCTGGGTACTTTAATGCGCCACGATGTCGTAATTGCGATTTCTAATAGTGGAGAAAGCCCCGAAATTCTAGGTATTTTACCGTTAATACAGCGTTTTGGTGTGCCACTTATTGCAATGACCGCAAATGCGCAATCGACCCTGGGCCAATATGCGGACTATGTTTTAAATATTTCGGTTCCTAACGAGGGGTGTCCTTTAGGCTTGGCGCCGATGGCCAGTACAACGGCAACAGCTGCTATGGGAGATGCGCTTGCTGTCGCCCTGATGGAACGTCGCGGATTTTCTGAAGCGGACTTTGCGCTTTTTCATCCGGCCGGAAGTTTAGGCAAACGCCTATTATTGCGGGTTAAAGAGTTAACCCATATGGGAGAAGAACTTCCGATTGCAACTGAAAATACCAGCTTTCTAGAAGCGTTAATTTTAATGAGTGAAAAAAAGTTGGGCGTCGCTATCGTGGTCGACAAGGCTGGAACTATGCTGGGTATTTTGACCGATGGGGATGTTCGTCGGGCGCTGACTCGCTTTGATGATCCCCGGGAAATTCGCTTGTTGGATGTTTTGACCCGTAATCCTAAAACCATTGCACTGGAAGAGTTGGCGGTGACAGCCTTACGGAAAATGCAGGAAAGTCAAATTACGCTTTTAGTGACTTGCGATGACAATAATCGTCCGCTGGCCTTGTTGCATCTGCATGATCTTTTAAAAGCAGGCTTAAGTTAATTTAAGACAACGTAGAAAAATCCAGGTTTGTTAAATTCCTTTCTACACGAGTTATTAGAAGCCTTGCGGTCTTATCCTCAAAACTATGCTGATTTCTAAATTCAAAAACCTGGATTTTTTCCATTCTCTAATGATTTAAAAAGCAGTCCTGACTCCAATCAGGACTGCTTTTTCATTATGCGTATTTGAAGATTGGGAAAAAATTAATTAATACCCGTCGTCACCTCCCGCTGTGGCAGCCGCTGGTACTGCTGCCGGAGTCGCATTGTCAGCTGCGTTCGTTGTTTTTTTGACGACTGGGATTGGCGTCATCGTTGCTGTTGTAGTAGTTTGAGTCGGCTTCATTGTTGTACCTTGATCAGCCATTGCCATTGCAAGTCCGTTGACACCATCGCCGTTGCCGCTATTTTTGCCATTGCCCGCATTTCCGGCGTTGCCCGAATTGCCTGTATTTGCGGCTTTGGTCTTAGTGCCGGTTGCAGCATCTAGACTATTGGTAAATGGATTGGCTGCAGCATTACCTCCGCTAAGGCTTTGCAGAACTTGCATTAACATTTGGATAATCGTTTGGAGCAATGAATAAATGTCGTTGCCACCGGCTGTAGTTGCGCCGTTTGTTGCACCGGCAGCAGGGTTTGTCATTCCTCCTACGGTATCCATTGCATTCATTAAGCCGTTGGTCATACCGCCAGTAGCGTCTGCGGCTACAGCGTTTCCAGCATTCCCAGCGTTACCTGCGTTGCCTGCATTACCTGCGTTGCCAGCTTTCTTATCCTTGTTTTCGATACTGGATTGCAAATCGAAATTGCCGCCAGTAACCGAACTAATGGCACGTTCGTATTTGTCGTATTGGCCGACAGCATCTGTACCATCACCTTTTTTATTGTAGATATCGCCAATTTTTAAAGTGCCTCGTGCAATTCCATTGACTACCGCATGAAGGGTTTGCACATCTTTATCGCCAACACCATCGGTAATGAGGTCTTCATTGCCGGTTTTCTTAAGAATATCTTTGATTTTGCCATTGTTGTAGTTGCCGCCTGCGTTTTTGTAGCGGGAAGCTACAAGCGCAAAAGTTGCTGCATTTTTGGCATTGCTGTTAGTCGAATTCAGGGCAGAAAAAAGCTCATCATTTGCGGCAGACATATCCGCTGCACTTTTCATACGATCGCCGGTAACGAATTCAGCTGCATAGCCTTGGACAATTCTTTGACGAGCTTGGCCGACTGTTACACCACCTGCTTTGATTTTATCCTGGTTTACATTCCCGCCTTGGTTAACAGCATTAATATACGCTTGGAAGTCATTCTGAGTGAGTGTATTGACTTTAGGGATTGCAGGTGTTGTTGTAGCTGGCGTTGTTATCATATCTTCTGCAACCGTATTGCCCGCATTTTTAGTTTTAATAGGTGAGTTAGGACCCACCCCACTGATGGTTGTACTCATCGGCGTTGCTCTCTCTCTTCTCCTAAAAAAAGGACTGAGGTTGAAATCTGTGAAACTCGCTCAATAAAATCGTAATCACGTCATCACGCTTCATACGGCAATGCATTGGTAGCCAATACATCATTAATTAGAGTATATAAATGGAATATAGAAGGAATAGGCTGAAGGGAATGTTGTTATACGAGTATTAAAAACGATTATTTAAAGGGGATTGCTACCGAAGAACTATATACTTTTGGAAGTAATATGTAAAAACCCCCACTACCAATGGTAGCGGGGGCAGTTGTGATAGAAGCTGGTTTTCGGTTTTATACCGCTTGGCGAAGCAGACTGCTTCTGTTAGCCATAACGGAATGAGCACGCTCTGTCATTTCAGCTTCGCTAAACGCTTTATTAATAAAAGAACCAATGCCAACAGCGGAAGCGCCCACTTCGAAGGCTTTCGCACTATTCATCGCCGTGATTCCGCTTGCAGCAATTACTGGTGTGGAAACAGCAGCAGCAATGGCGCGTGTATTGCGGAGAGCAATTTCAGCTTTTTCTTCAGCAGTGGCAGGGGTTTGAGCAGAAGGAGAAGCGGATACCACGCGTGTTGCGCCTTCGCTTTGAATCATGTCAACGCCCAATTTCTCCAAAACTTGTGCCAATTGAATCTGGCTGGCAAGGGTTAAGTGTCCGGGAACCGTGATGGAAACCAGAGGACGGTTTGCCTGAGGAAGAGCAGCCATTAAGGCTTGGCTACGAGCCAATACGTCTTCAGCACTCAAGTAAACGCCAGCTTCATAAAGCGCATCGAAGTTGCCGAGTTCAAGAGCATCAGCACCATTAGCAGCCGCTTCAAGCAAAGTTTCCACGTCGGTCGCGGAGACCATAAGTGCCATGCTGGATACGTTGCGGGCTGCAGCCATTAAGCCAGCATCAGCAGCAATATCCAAAACATGAGCACCAGCGGCTTCAGCCGCTTTTGCTACGGAAATAACATTGACCGCATCAAAGTTGTTAATACCGGCAATGACTTTAACGGCATTACGTTGAGCTAAAGCGGATTGTAATTGTTTTTGTTTGGAATTCATGGATAAAAATATCTCCATCTCTCATGAATACGGGTGTAAAAACTTGGAAATTATTCCAGTCATTATACAGGGAAGATGTTCAGATCGAGCCTCATCCTTGCACTCTTTTCGCTTTGTAAAACAATTCTTTTACAGAGTCATTTTTTAATTTCAAAATGGCTGAAATTCCCAAAATAATCCCCATTGGGTCATGAATCAGCACGATACTGCTGCATTCATAAACACTTAAAATACAACAAGTTAGCCAATGTTTATGCCGCTTTAAACACCATGCATTCATTCCGGAAAATAACACATATAAACACTGAATCAATAAACGACCCAGCAGTAGGGTGCCATCTTTATGGGAAAGAGCTGTTGAGGGCTTTGCAATCCAGAGTGGAATAATGACATTGAGAATGAGTGTTAAAAAATAAATAATACAAACGAGCCAATGGTAGTTCCCCAAAAGCTTGAGGTGTTCTTCATCGCGGTTAACGCGAATTTCAGGAGAAGGCATTTGTTGAAAACTTTCTTTTGACTGTTTTGAAGTTGAGCATATTGTATATAAATATTTTTGTCATTCCCGCTTTCGCGAGAATTTTTAACTTTTAATGCTAGAGCAGAATACATGAAGCAGTAAAAAACTTAGGGGTCGTTTTTAAATTGGCTTTAATCTTTCTCGCTGAGCGTCTTGGATTGCAAACGTGATTCCCGTGAAAATGGGAATCACGTTTGCAATGACATTATTTATAAGCGACTGAAACGGGCCTGTTGCTCGGCAACAATGCGATCGAGCTGGATTCGTTGTACAGGGTGTTGCAGGTGATGCCAAATGGCTTGCGACTTGACGTAGAAATCAATGCTTTTATGGGTCTGTTGTCGAAGTGCCTTGATATTATCATTTTGTTGACGAGCCAGCCCCGCGTAAAGGTCTCCAATCAGTTTGGCACAGGAAGCAATTTGGGGTTGCCAACCCGCTTGAACCAGTTTGGGCCACAAGTCTTCAAGCACTTTGCCCGCTTCTTTCCAACGGTTTTGTATCATCAGGATTTCACTTTGTAAAAGCTTTAGATGAACATCGGCTCTGTATTGCATAATGCCAGGTTTTAGAGCCACTTCTAATGCTTGAGAAACCAGGGTTTGGGCGGCCTCAATATTACCCAGTTCTAATTCCAAGCGGGCTAAAGATTCCCACCCTTCCAGTGCCACACCCGCCAAGCGGTGTGTCGCGGCACTTTCAATGGCTTCCTCAAAGAGGGTACGACTTTGGTCAAAATGGGACAATTTTCCGGCAATAATGGCGGAATAAATTTTCGCGGATAACATGGTGGTGTAATCGTGTACACTGTCGGCTTTACTGATGACTGTAAGCACCAATTGCGACGCACTATTCCAGTCTTCCATTTCAAGGTGGTACCGGAGTGCCAGTAAGCCCCATTGGGCCATGAACCACTCTGCTTCTCCTTCAGACAAGCTTTCAATATCACTGAGAAGTTGCTCGGCCAATTGAGTGACTTGTCCGTAACGTCCTTGTTGTAACATACCCATGCTTTGCACCAGGCGTAATGTAAGCAAGGCACCAAACACATTGTCTTGATGTTGCAGCCGGTCAATTTCATCTGCCACGTAAACGAGAGCATTGGAATCATTTTGTCCCAGCAGGAGAAGGGTTCTGAGACGACACTCTTGAACCGCCAGATCATCTTCGAGCATTGGACTTAAGCGTTGAAAAAGCGCTTTGGCATCTTCTAAACGTCCCATAGTTACCAGGCACTCGAGTTGACTGATTTCCAGCGTTGCTCTCTCGACAGGATGATCTTCACTATCCATCTGAGACAGCGCACTATTCAGGTACTCCAAGGTTTCCTGGTAATATCCCTGTAATTCGCATGCTGAGGCGAGTAATCCGGCTAGCTCAATACAGCGACGTGTGTCACCGGAAGCTTCTCGGCATTGATAGGCCCAACTGAGAAGCTCTTTTGCCAAAGCCGGGTTTTCAAGAATATTGCCTGTTCCCATTGTTTCTATGCCACGAATGGCTTGTTCTTGCTTGGCTAGAGGTTGACGACTATGGTGCTGCATCAGTTCCAAGGTGTGGAACATGCAGGCATTGAGAGCTGTTACCTGGCCGATTTGAGCGGCCCATAAGGCCGAGAGATGCCAGTATTGCAAAGCCCGGTTGGGTAGTTGGCCCGCTTCTGAGTGCTGGGCCAATAGCAATGTTGATACGTTATACCCTCTGTTAAAGTCGTTTTCCAGGGTTTCGCTAATCAACTGATGCATTTGAACGCGTAAATCAAAGTCAATTTGCTGATAAATGATATCCCATAGTAAGCCATGTCTGAAACGTGCCGTATGAGAGCCTTCTGCGAGTAGGAATCCCTGACCGATCAGTTGCTCCATGGCCTGATGAAAGTCTTCATCACTCATTTGCGCTAAGGCATGGAGCAATGGAATTGGCAGCCTTTCTCCAAGGACAGAGGAGAGTTGTAGTACATAGAGAATGGGTTCTGAAAGATAGCGCAACCGTTCTTGTACGAGCCCTGTTAGGGACTCAGGGAGCTGTAAGTCACTGGGCCTTGGGTTTTCGTGAGTTTTAAATTGTTGGGTTTCAGGATCAACCGAAATAATATCGCGTAAGTATAGGAGTCTTAAGGCTTCTTCCAGCCATAGCGGGATACCGTCCGATTGTCGGCATAGCGAATTGATTAATATTGGCGGCAAGGATCGAAGATTACCATTGAGGGGTCCTTGATCCAGGAAATGAGCGGTCTCATTTTCATCCAGGTTGCCAATTACTAATTCCAAGTAACTGTGGCGTTGTAAGCTACTGAGCAGCTTGTTTTGAGGATAAAAATCCCGACTCATGGTGAGTACAAGACCAAAAGGAATTTGAGTTGGTAATTCTGTCAGAAGTTTGGCCAATATCTCTAACGATGCGGAATCGGCAAACATTACGTCTTCCATCACCAAAATAACTGGCAGACGTTTACAAAGTGTGCTGATCAGTAAGACAAAAAATTCTTTTAATTTATCCTCGTGAGACTGAGTGCCCAGCTCTGCTTCTTGGGGGGGATCAACCGATAGGAATTGGAGTAAAGTCTCCTCCTGATCGTGATTTGTTTCTTCCAAGGCCTGAGAAGTAAAGTGTTGAATTTGTTGCCGTGTGAGTGCGGCCATTTGTCCTTGGGGAAAAATACTAAGCAAGTTATGTAGGAGATCGAGCCAAAAGCCAAGAGGGCGTGGGATTTTAGAAAATGCGCGGTAACTATTACCCCCAAACCAAATGGCACGATTATTTTGAGCATCAACTGTGTTGCGAGCCATCCCGATTAAATTGGATTTTCCGAGTCCGTCCGCCGCACACAGTGCCCAAATTCTGCTTTCATTTCCTTTGTTTAAGAAATTATCAAATTCGTTTCTTAAAGCATCAATAGTTTGAGGGTAACGTAAATTTGCTGTACGGTTGGCTTGAGAAAGACTATAAACCGGAGCCGTGTATCTGATATCGAAAGACGGAGTCGATCTGTTTTGAGATGTTTCTGATAAAGGCGTGGCTGCCGCTGACTGTTCATATCTGGATTGGGCGTGCTCGGTTGGAGGCGTTTGCCCCGCCGGAGGAGGCAGTTTTATATTTTGGATTAAGCTATCGGTAACCAAGTCTTGTGCAAGTCTTGGTATTGGAGCAGAGGTGATAGGCGGCTCATTTATTTTGAGATGAGCAGGAACGGCATGCTCCATTGAGGGTGTATCATGAGGAAAGAGTGCTGATAAGGCATCCTCATGATCTCTATCCATGCTGGATTTTGTATTGTTTTTCGTTTCTTGCAAAGGAGCGTGGCTAATTCGTCCTGAGCCTTCCGAGAAGGTGACAATGGTTTCAACGGCACTGAGAGGCTCAATCGGTTCGCTCAGTTCATTAAAGGGTGTGGGTCCTTCTAAAGCAGGCGTTTCCATAAAGGAAAAATTATCATTTAAAGAAGGGGATTGGTCTGCTGCATGGGTTGTTTGGGAAGACCAGGTTTTAGGAGTGAGCTGTTCGGGCTGATTACTAATACTGGCTTCGTTTGGGTAATATTCAAGCTCTGGCGCAAGAGTATTCAAAGACTTGTTGGGTTGAACCTGTTCTCTTGCCGGGTTTTTGAGTGCTGGTAATCGATAGAGTTTTTCTGTAGCAAAGTGCTCAGCTTCCATATTTCTAAATGGACGGACTTCGTGATAGGCCTGCTCACTCATCATGAGGGTACCGGCAAGCGCGTGACTCCGCTCATAGCCTGACGTTAAAGGATTCCGTGTTTCATGAGTTTCAATATCCAAGCCAGCCTTTAGTTTTAGCCAGGTCGTATGAAATTGAAACTCTTCATCCAGTAATGGGAAACAAGCGGCTAATGCCATATCAAGAGATTCGCGTAAGTTGGGTGCATGGGGAAATGCTGCAAACACAACCCCATTTTTACTTACACCGGTTTCTGCTGATAAATCTTGCAGATGTTGCGCCAGTTTTTGAGTATGTGTTCCTAATGCCAGGATTAAGAGACTGGGTTCCGAGGCGTTTGAGATAGCCTGATCCCAGTTGGCAAACTCTAAAGAAAGTAAGGCGTAACGATTTAACCCTCCCGCAACCGGCTTTTCACCTTGGGGCTGAATACTCATGGGCGAGAGGAGTTGCTCTTTTGTAGCGCTTGCCTGACTCGGGAAATCATTTACCTTTTGTGTGGGACCTTGATTTGGGAAGCCCTGCGAAACAGGATTTTTTGGCACAGCAGGATCTGTTTTTAACTGCTTGCCACAGTTTCCACAGAAATTTTGCTCCATGAGGTTAGGGTAACCACATTGGGCGCAGCGATTATTAAGCCGGTGGCTACACCGACCACAAAAGGTACTCTCATCTGGGTTATACTGCCCGCACTGACCGCAATGCTGCATTCAGACTCCCTGCTATAAACCTTTTGCATGCGCCATAAAGCAGATCGCTTCTGACTGCAACCAGGATTTCCTACCTCAGGTAGTTTGATTCATCTTACAGACCACGAATCGCCAAGGAAAAGCCTAGAAGCTCATTCCAGTATACTTGATTCCGCCCGATATGGAGCGGTTTCCCCAGGGAAAATTTCCTTTTCATAAATAAGTTGTCAGGCAATGCTACCTTATGACGGTGATTAAGCCCAAAATATAACGCATTAGCACGTAGGCAACCCAATAATACAAATAGGACCGCTCCTTTATTGGTGCAGTCCTATTATTAAATGCAATATGTACCAGGGTTGAAAATTAGTGGCTGCGAGGCTCTTGGAGATAGAATCCGCAGTGTATGAGGACGGCACAACGACGTGGTAACGAAGTAGACGCAAATCCTAGATAAACATTTCGCTAACCGATTGATGATCATGAATCCGGCCAATCGCTTCGCCTAGCACAGGAGCAATAGATAGCTGAGCAATTTTGCCTGAAACAGCCAATTCTTGTCCTTCTGCACTGAGGGGAATTGAGTTGGTGACAATGACTTGCGAGAAAACGGAATCGCGGATTCGGGAGACCGCAGGGCCGGAGAATACCGCATGGGCAACCACCGCATAAACTGAATTAGCGCCATTTTCCATAATCATTTTAGCGGCGGAGCAGATAGTGCCAGCTGTATCGATCATGTCATCAACCAGAATCGCATTTTTACCGCGAACATCCCCGATGATATGGAATACTTCGGCAACGTTATGTGCGCTACGGCGTTTGTCGACAATTGCAATGGGCGCATTGAGCTTTTTCGCGTAGACGCGGGCACGTTCTACACCGCCAGCATCAGGGCTGACAACGACGATATCCTCTAACTCAAGGTTTTTGAGGTATTGGAGCATAATCGGTGTTGCATACAAGTGATCGACCAAGATGTTGAAGAACCCTTGGAGCTGACCGGTATGAAGATCCAAAGCGACAACACGTGTAGCACCGGCAGTGGTAATGAGGTCGGCCATTAACTTGGCTGAGATAGGTTCCCGACCTGCTGTTTTACGATCCTGGCGAGCATAACCGTAGTAGGGGATTACAGCCGTGATTGTGTTGGCACTGGCGCGTTTTAGTGCGTCAATCATCATCGTAAGTTCGATGATGTTGTCATTCACTGGGTTACAGGTAGATTGGATGATGAAAACATCACAACCACGAACGTTTTCCTTAATCTGGACGTAGGTTTCACCATCACTAAAGTTTTTAATTTCTACAACGCCGAGGTCAATACCGAGATAGTTTGCAATTTCTTTGCCCAAAGCAGGGTTTGAACGTCCTGTAAAGAGTTTGACTTTGTTTGTATCGTGAATACATTTTTCGAGGTCTAATACAGGTAAAGGCAACTCGATAGCCAAATCTCTTTCCTCCATTGGGAATGCCTTCCAAATTATTACTAAAAGGTGTTTCGGATTATTAGGTCGAATTCACCATTGCATCTACTTTTTTGTTGCTGCGGTCTCCAGTGTTTCACAATACTGGCGGCGAACTCCCATCTCTCAATACCTACGAGCAGGTTAAGAGTGTGAGGTTTGTAGCTGCTAATGCTAATGGTTAATACGCCCTAAGGCATTTAAATTTAACGGTTCTAAAGTAAATCTTTCGAGGGAAAACAATTTACAACTTAGGGTAACAAAAACACGCTTCAAAAGTGAAGCCTTAAAAATTAGAAATCCAAAAGATACATGAGAGCATCTTCCTAGTAGCGAGTTTGCCATTTGGAGATTTGAAGCGCTGCTAACAAAAGAAGGGTCGGGATTAGCCATAGAGAAGCCATTTTTAGAGTGTTTAAGAGAGAGATTTCATACGTAGGAGCGAGTTCAAACCCTGAAATGATGAAAAATGTCAATGGAGGTGCAATCGAAATAAGAACATATAGGCCATAAAAGCATAACCAGAGGACAAGGACTGTCTTAAGGCCTTGTTGATAGGAGGATTCAGGATATTTGTTTTTAAAGCTGCGCTTCGCTTTGAATTCTATTTTTACTTTTTGATTAAACATAGCCAGTTTATAGTCTCAATTTAAGGATTCAATGTTAATGGATTAGGACATGATTTGCTTAGTAATAGTCTGTAACATTGAGTAATGGCTTACCCAGGGGATGTTCTGAAGCTGTATTTGTTATTTTAAAAGCAAAAGGCAACGATTAGTTGCCTTTTTAGTTGATATTAAGTTGTTTACGCAGGAGCTTATCGTTCTTTCACTACTATGGGTTGGGTATGATATTTCTTGAGCGAGTAAGCGTCCAAAAAGTAAGTGCATAGTAAATTAATGTGATTTCCAGTGCCCAGAATCCTTTAGAAAAGCTCATTAAATAGCTTCTAAAAAAGAACATCATTATCAGGGGAGCAGTGCAAAGAATTAGGGCTAAAGTTCGAAATAATTTGCGTTTAGGACTGTTTATTTTTTCCACAGAAGACATTTCCTCCATGGCTTCAAAATAGAAAACTTTTTTCAAAATCTTCATGCCATTGGCATCTTTCTGTCTAAAAATCTTAAAGTATATGATAATCCAGATCAGCAACTGAGGAGCGAGCGTATCAGCCAGTGACTTACTGATCAATCCAAGCATGGCTGCTTTTTGCAAGAAATAGGTTGGAAGCAGGGTAAGAAACCAATACTTCAGGAATGTTACGTAAAGTGCTGGAACGCCTGATACAAGCCGAAGGGAAAGCGATTCGTTGTTTTTAATCTCAAAAAGCTGTACATCACTGCCATGTCCCCAAAAGCTTTGTGCTTCAATGCGATGTTTCCCAGGAGCAATAGAAAATAAAAATGTTTGATTCTTTTTTATTTTTCCCATCTCAATACCATCTAAGAAGATCTTGGGTGTGGACCAACTTGGAAATTCTGAAAAGTATGTCAAATTCAATACGGACGTTCTGCTAACTGTGAGAGGTGTTAATTCAGGCATTAATGATTTCCCAATTCCAAAAAATTGGAGCGTAATTCAGTTGCTAACATCATAAATAGACTGGGCAACAATCAGCATCCTTTAAATCCCTTAGAAGAGTGATTGCACTGTCATCTTTACTGTATTACTTTTACAGAGCGGCTTTTAGGAGAGAGAGAAACATGGCGGAGACTACAATTCGAAAGAATGAGCTGATCTCATTCAAAACATTGGCCTCTGTTTTGGCTCTGTCGGGGTTTGTTTACCTTGTCTGTCAAATTCCAGTTCAGCTTTTTATCCTTTACCTGGCTTTCTTAATCGCCTTAGCCCTTTATCCCTGTATCGAATGGCTGACTCGAAAAAAAATCCCCAAAGGGTTGAGCATTGCAGCCGTATTTATCGTTTTTGCACTGGCCTTTGGTTTTCTATTGTTTACCGTTGGAACTATCCTGCTGAGCCAGGGGCAACAATTGGTCAACCATTTTCCAGATTATTTAAAAATGGCAACAACACAACTTAAAACAATACCTATGTTGAGTCATCAAAAATTTGCTCTTGAAAATGCCACTGAGAAGTTTAACGGTCAATTTTCCCAAAGTTATGGCTTTATTGTTTCCAGTTTAGGATATGTTATTGGTCTATTAACCAGCATTTTCAGTGTATTTACGATTTTAATCTTTACGTATTTTTTCCTGGCTGAGGGTCCCTATTTTAAAAGTATTTTTAAAGATGTCATTCCATTATCTTGCCGGGAGCGTGTGCTAACCATTGTGAATGAAATCCTGGATGGTGTGGGTGCCTATGTTCGAGGTCAGCTTTTGGTCGTGACCATTAGCGGCGTGGTAGTTGGAATTGCCTTAACGTTATTACAAGTCCCCTATGCTTATGTCCAGGGCTTATTGCTCGCCTTTCTGGATATGATTCCTGTGATTGGCCCTTTGGTGGCCTTATCAATCGGGGTCATTATTACCTTAGGGTCAAAAATCGCTCTTGTGCCTTGGGTTATAGCCATTTATCTGGGTAATCAGCAACTGGAAAATGCTTTTGTTTTTCCGATGATTATGAGACACAGCCTTAAGCTGCACGGGTTCTGGATTCTCTTGAGTATTTTTATCTGTAGCTCTGTGTTTGGTCTTGCAGGAATTCTGATGGCTGTTCCGCTGGCTATTACCGTTAGAGTGCTCTTCAAGCATTTTATATTCAAGCCAGATCAAGCATAGTCATTGAGAGCACAAGATATGGATTTTCTGTATCCTCATCATTTTGATCCTGTGGTAGGATTTCCTCCGTTAATAATAGGAGGTTAATTGGATGTCTAACGTTTGTTATTTTGAAATTCCTGTGCAGGATATGGCTCGCGCGCAGAGCTTCTATAAAGATTTATTTCAGTGGAAGTTTGAAAAAATGGAAGGCTGCCCCGATGATGTGGATTATTGGTCAATTCAAACGGGAGGATCTGAAAAAGACTACGGCGTTTCCTGTGGTGGAATGATGAAAAAACAAAACCCTAATCACTCAATTACTCAATACGTTGGTGTCGAATCCATTGATGCATCCATTGAAAAGGTACAAAAACTAGGTGGAACGATGTTGATGCCGAAAACAGCTGTAGCTGGTAAAGGCTATTTCAGCCTTTTCTTAGATCCTGAAAAAAATCCTTTTGGTATTTGGCAGTGCGACGAGAACGCCAAATAAAATATCTATGAATTGGGGCTTTGGAGGATTCTCTAATATAAAGGAGAACCTCCAGGCATCCCTGGCCCATTGGGTCCGTTTGGATCGACTGTATAGGGTGAGTTCATTGAGGGCCCAAAACCCCGAGGATCTTGTATGCCATGCTGAGGTTCCACATTATAGAGTCGGTTGCGGATAGGCCAGTGATGACTTCTTAATAAGCTATGACGAGTTGTATGGTGCCCGGAGTTGCTTCTAAAGGAGTCCAAAAGGGGTGAGTTAAGTGGAATGTCGGGGGTTTTGAGCGCAATTAAGCGATTCGAAATAGCGGGTATTGCATGGGCAGGCAGAGAAACATAGATAAGGAATTGAACCGCAATGAAAGCACGATAAGCAGAGATCAAACCCCATTGTGTATAATCGATAAGCTTGGGTTGAATAAGTGATACCATATGCTATCCCCCATCGGCTTTGCCACATTCCTGCAATCAACGATTAGTGCAAAAATCCTACCATTAACTTCGACTATTGTTGAGGTGTGAATTTGGATTGTCCTGATCCTTTAGTAATTTTGTTGCGAGTAATGGGCGAATAAAGGTGATGCCAAAGAATGCTGAGGTAATACAAGCCAGTGTTTGAGCATTGTCCAATGCCTCGCTTCCGGGTTTAAATAATTGACTACGCAGTCGTGGCAGGCTTCGTTTTGCAATATAACCTCCGAGCAAAAAGGAGGTTATATGGATGGCAACCGATAATAATTGTCCAATCAGTTCGCCGAAAACCATTTTTTTTCGATCTTCGAGTGAGGCCTTTTTTTTACGACTTTCGAGATCAACCAGAATTGGACTAATAGCAAGCGGACCGATTGGGGCAAGGAAGCTTACCAAGGGTACAGCGTCAGCCAGTAATCGTTTATCGGTGAGAAGACGTTTAGGATGTGTGACTAAAATGGGTAAGCTGTGAATAAAATGTTTAGGCTGAAGAGCACTCATGGCGTTGATTCTCAGTGAGATGACCCAGTGAGCGTAACATAACCGTACTAATGTACTATTAATCGTTGGACGGGTTGTTGAGCTCTAATGGAGTTATTTTCACTTAAAGTAACGTAAATTGGCTTTGCAGGCCGCAGGGTAATCATTGCCTCAGGGTGAATTGTTTCAGAGGATTTCAGACGAAAGCGGCAGCTTTGCGCGATGCTGGCAAGAATGAGCTGGGCTTCCATCATGGCGAAGTTCCGCCCAAAACAGGAACGAGGTCCTAACCCGAAGGGAATCCAGGCATTACGAGGCAGTGCAGCTTCGTTCTCGGGTGAAAAACGATCCGGGTTAAATTGGAGAGGATTCTGATAGTAGTCTGCTCTGCGATGCACAATATAGGGGCAAACCAATACTACCTGGCCTTTTTTAATTCGGTAAGATCCTAGCTGCATCTCTTTCTTGGCGGTGCGACCAAAGGCATAGGCTGGCGGGTAAAGGCGCAGACTTTCTTTAATGATCTGAAGCGTATAAGGGAGCTGTTTTAAATCGCCTAGTTGCGGTGCCCTTGTTCCGAGAACAGTGCGGAGTTCCGTCTGGAGCTGATCGTAACAGTCAGGGTTCTTTGCAAGCAGGTAAAAAGCCCAGGTGAGTGTTGTTGCGGTGGTTTCATGTCCCGCAAAAAGGAAGGTTAGCATTTGCTCACAAATGGCTTTATCACTCAATAATTCCCCGTTTTCTTCCTGAGAATGAATCAGGTAATGGAGCAGATCTGGATGTGCTCCCGGTTCTTTACGGCGGACTTCAATATGATTTTGCATGAGCTGCTTAAGGGGTTTTAAGCTTTTGGTCAGCTTACGATTCATGGGTAAGGGGCAGGAGAGAGGCACTGGAAAAAAGAATTTTAATCGTTGATCGGTTGCAAATAAGAGCTCATTTACGAGTTTGGAAAATTGATTGTGATTTTTAAGCGTTTCAATACTGAAAAGCGTTTCGCCAATAATACTTAAGGTCAGTTCCTGTAAACTGTTGGATAAATTAAGCTCAGTTTCATCCTGCCATTGTTCAATAATCAGGCTCGTTTTGTGAACAATTGTTTCTGAATAGGCTTTAAAACGATCGGTATGGAAAACCGGATTCATTGCAAGGCGTTGTTGGGTATTCCGATCGTTATTGGTGGTCAGCATCCCTTCACCCAGGATGGGTTTCATCATGAGCATAATGGGAGAGCGTTCGTAGTCGTTATGATGCTCCGTGAGCAATTCTCGAATTAAGGCTGTATTAGATAGCAGTATGAAGGATTTGGAAAGGAGTCTGTATTCCGCTATTTCTCCCAAGGTATCGTGCATGTGTTGATAAAGGGATAAGCGATCTTTGCGAAATTCTGGTAAATTCCCCAATAAGGGTAGCCCAGGTAATCGAGGTGGGGATTTTAAAGGCATAAATTAATTTACTCATCTCTCTCTTATTGCAAAATGTGTTTCACTCTAAAAAATGTCATCCCGCGAAGGCGGGGACCTCAAAGCGCGAAGTGTAGTTTAAGGGAAGCGTAATGTTTGAAAATTAGTTTTTATAAATCTAGTCTGCTATTTTTAATCAAAAAGTATAATTCAAAGAAACAGTAAATCCCATAATTAATGCTGCTAAAGCGGCTTAATTTAAGCTTTAAACTTTTTAGAAACTGCCTACTTTATGCTTCACGCCCTGAGTTTACGGCATTCGTGGGAATAATGTTTTGTAGTAGCTCTAACTTAAAAGCTGGTACCAGACTTTGAGTCAAATACCAGCTTTTATTTGTGTATTGCGGTGAGGTCATTACGTATTATTAGTTTGCTTAATAAAGTTGTTAATCGTATTTCGATCGGTAACACCATTATTCAGTAAATTAACCCACGAGGTTCTGGCATTTCCATTGTCATCAAAACCGAGCAGGATTTTCGCGGCGTTCGCGTCTGTATCGTTGATGTTACTGTTTTCAATTACGACGGAGCGTAAGAAGTCATCATCCCATCCGGCTTGCTTCGATTTATAAGCATAAATAAGTGTTGTGAGCGCCGTGGCAGCCTTTTTGTCATCGGGTGTGCCGGAGGCATTGGCTGGATTGATTTCATCCGGATTGTATCGCAGCGTGAAATTATTGATATCGTCAATGGAAACGCTGTCCCCTTTTCCGTACAACTTTTTCATTGCGGAACGGGCACCCGCTTCGTTATTGTTGCCGAGCAGGATTTCGGCTGAATGACGCAAATCATCTTCCGAATGGTCTTTCTCAACCTGTTGTAAGAAGGGATCGTTGTATGTTGTTTCACTGGGATAAGCCGCGCGGATTGCTGCTAAGGCCTGAGCTGCGCGTACATTGTTTAATCTGACTAATTTGGGGTTTGTCGGCGTGACTGGGCTTCCCTGTTTGATCTTATGGGGATCGCTGGGATCTCCAAACGGATTTTTGAGTGTCGATCGAGGATGGCCCGTTCTTTTGGGTGCTGAGTATTGCGGAAGCAATGAATCTCCCGGGGTTAGGCTGCTATCTCCTGTGATGTCACCCGTACCCTCTTCACCGCTTGTGTCTCGGGGTGTTTGTATAGAGCAATCAGGCGTACTGTTTGACGATTTTCCGCCTGTCAGTTTCATGAGCGATGATGTTAGCATTTGGATGGTATTTAACAAGTTTGAGATTAGTGAGCCGTCACCCTCTTGTTGAGAATTTTGAGCTCCGTAAGGGCTACATGGAGGTGTAGGTATTGGCGTTGTCTGTAAAGGCACTATTTTAACGGGCATCGCGTAATAAAGTTGAGGTTGACCTGCTTGAGTCTGAAACGGATTTGAAAACGTGTTTAAATTGTTTACCATGGGCTTCTCTCTCACTACTTATTCGACATCCGAATGAATGCCTAAAACCACTACCTCATTGTGTAACTATGCATGGAAGGCGTTTAAAACCACCTTACTAGCGGAATCAGTTCCTCTCCCAATCGTGTATATAATAATTAAAACAAGTTTAAGTTTGGGATTGCCCCTTTAGATTAAACTTGCATCGTGAGGCCTCAATGGATTTTCTGGAGCAGTTATGAACTTTTGGCGACGGCTGTTTGAAGCTCATCGATTCAGTCGATTTGCTCAATCCAAAGCTCCTATGCCGCATGTGTCTTTCATTATGGCGATTAGTACTCTTTTGCTTACTCTCTTACTCAGTGGTTGCGGGAAAAATCCTTTATTAAATTTGGCAGGGCACGTAGCTCCGCCCGGCATTCCGGTAAAAGAACCTCCTCATGTGCCTGATTTGCCACCCAAGTATGATGTGGAAGCTGAAGAACGGGCCAATTTCGAGAAAAGTATGGGGGCTGGCTTGTATGCTGATCTTAATTTCTCTGATATCCAGCCATGGGATCACAAGCGGCGCGGTTTATTGGTATTGAGAGAAGCGGTACTACAGGCCATTCACTTTGGAATTTTGAGACCGCGTACGACTCAGGAGCGTTTTCACCCGAGCCGGGCTATTACTTATGGCGAAACTCGCGCTTTAATTGCAGCCTATAACGAAATTTTGATTGAAGCCTCTAAAATGGCGGAAGAGGAAGGCGAAGAAAGCGTTGAAAAGAAAGCCGAGTCTCCAAAAGATGATGCGGACAATATCGACTACAAGTTGATTGATAAAATCGTGGATGCACCGACTAAGAGTGCTAAAAAAGATGAGGCTGCCAATAAAAGCAAGTCGAATCAAAATGCTCCAATGGTAACCGTGAAAGATCCGGGTACAGCTACAATACTCCTTCCTTCCGGTGCACAAGCCCGCTATCGAACACCTCCCGCCGATATGTCCTGGGATAATCATCACTTGCAGGAAGGCACATGGCTGACTCGAGAGGAGCTGTGTGGCTTATACAGTTTCCTGTCCCATCAGGATGAAACCGCATTGGGCATGTCTCCGGAACTGATTGATCAAATGGTTCCTGCCGGTAGCGATGCTGAACCTGATGAAGCTTTTGATCAATTTAAGGATGTGACAAGCATCGGAGAATGGGCTCGTCCCTTTGTGGCATTGGCCTATCATGATAATTTGTTACGTGACCTGTGGGATCTGACACCGGCGCGATTAACGCTGGATGAGGGCTTTATGCCGCAACGTTATGCCACCCGTGAAGAAGTAATGCGCTTGTTGTATCAACTCTATGGTAAGGAGCTGGCTAAGCTGGATCCTGAGAAAATTTTGATGCAAATTCGTCACATGCAGACATATAAAGAGGGCAGCGATGGGAAGCCCGGTTCGGGTGAGTTTCAGTACCTCCAGCCGGTTTCCGTTACTCTGAAAAATCTTGGAAAGAAAACACCAAAGGGACAGGAAAAGACAGAAATCACGTCTGGTAAAAAGAACGCTAAAAAATCAACAATCCCATCTAAATCGAAAGCCTCTGCCGGGCCGGAAAAACCAGCTCCAAAATCGGGTTTAAGTCTGACCAAAGCGCCTGCTAAAAAAGTCAAAAAAACTCAGGAGTCTGACATCGTTGATCCGGTTACTTATGGACCGACGGGTGGGAACAGTGCGGGTAATGCCAAATGGCGAAAAGAGCTTCATATGGATAGCCCCTAATTACTACACTTGTCTTCAACAAACTGCCTTGATAGGATGGTAAAATCTATTAGTTTTATCAATCTATCGGAGAGTTCCGTCCAATGAGTGACGCGCCTGTCTCAACACCCGAAGAAACAACGGCAGTAACCGCTCCGGTGAAGCCTGCTGAGCCTTTTAATACGGATCTGCTGCAAAGTTGTACGGCACGCTTCTCCTATAAAGCTTGGCGTTTGTATCACAACAACCGTAAGGATTCTGACTTTCTGCAAAATGCTCTTGTCCGTGCAACAGTAAATGGACGCAGTATCGAAGGTGGAGAGGAGTTGGAAGGCTTACTCAAGAACGCTGGTGCCACAGAAATGCTGCGTAAAGGCAATACTTTGTCGTTCACAGCCACATTTGCAATTATTCAAACGGTTATTAAGCACCCCCAGTTATTATTACTGGATGCAATTCGGATTTAGTAGCCAAGCAAGAGTTTGATCCACACTCTATTAGGCATTTTTTTACCTTTTATTGATTTCAGCCTGGAAAAAGGGGGGTCTTCCTTGAAAAACTCAGCAAGCCGTTCAGGTATGCGCTTCGCATGCTCAATTGTTTTATCGTTCTTAATTGTATCTGCTTCCGCTTCTTCTCTGTCTTTTGCAGCCCCTGTCAAGAAAACATGGCAGAAAAAAATAGTATCGAAGACTGTAACGCCCTCAAAGAAGCCTGTTGTTTCTAAATCGGGTTTGCTGATGAGTGAGGTTGCGCTTCTCAGTCAGGAAACACCCCTTCAAGCTAGTGCTGTTGATTTAAACTTATTGAGGGGCTTTCCCTTAACGGTGGAAGGCTATGAAGCGGGTAAAGTAATGCCGGAAAGCTTCTCTTCAGCTGCACAGGTAATTCAGTCAATTGATGCTTCTCCTGTATTTTTATTGCACATGGAAGCCCTTCGTCGTGGCTATGCCTCTTTGGGGAAAGAAGAACGGGTGAAGGTTTTAGAAACTCTTCTGAAGCGGCATAAAGCGAATGAAAACAGCTTAGAAATAGGTTTTGATTACGGTTATGCCTTGGTTCTTTATAATCGGAATAAAACAGGGCTTTTCTTCTTAAGGAAGTCTAATGATTATTTCAAAACGCAGTTCACGGCCTTAGCTTACGGGATGGCTGAGTTGGAAGCGGATTTGGCATTGGAAAATGCAAAACCGGATGAAATGACGACTCGCAAGCTCGATGTCATATATCAATTGGATGATGCTGTGCAGCGAGATGCTCAAGCTCATTCGCCGGGATTTTGGCCTTCTTTTATACGGGTTATCCAAGCTATGAAACCCCTCTCTGCGTATGGTAGTTTTCCAAATCGTGATTTCAGTTTAGTGTATGTCCCAATTGGCGGACTTACTAAGCAAGCCCATCAGTCAGAAAAGGCAAATTCAGAATCGGTTACGATTCAAACCACACCGTATAGTAATTTATTGAATAACAGCAGTCATACAGGTTGCACACCTCAGACGGCACCGGAAGCATTTACCCCGGACAATAAACCAGGAACTAGTCCTACCGGGGGGCGTTCTGTTACCTTGAACCATAATACTGTTTTAATGCAGTTTTATCCGACAAGCCAAGTCGGACAAACCAGAGTAAGAGTGACGTCTTTCAAAGGACAGCCTCTTTTAAGCTTTACAACCTTTGCCAAACCCTCCACCTTGGTTGAGGATATTGATAACGATGGAACGGATGAAATCGTTGCCCGTCAATATGCTCAGGATCCTTTCCAGCCGGTTCTGGTATATCGCTATACGCCGTGTGGCTTAGAATTGGACCATAAAATTTTCGATGATTTTCACTAAAAAACTACTAGGGAGGTAATATATTAAGAAAAGTTAAGTGTTTTTGCACAACTTTTATTCAAATTATTTTGGCCTAATACTATCATTGTGGTAATTTCAAAAACAGTGGTTAGTATTGATTTTACCTGTTGAGATAGTCCATTTTGTCACCCCTCTTAAATTTAATTTTATTGAAAAATTAGTAACCTCAACGATTAAATATTACCCGGTTGGGGAATTAAAATCTTGTAAGGTCGTTGAGGACACATTGTGAACACCACAATGTTCTGTAATGCCCCTAATGCTCAATAGAGGTTTATTCATGTCCAGGTTTTTATCTACATTACTGGTTTTAGGATTAACTGTCAGTGTTTCCGCTTCAGTATTCCTCTATAATTCATCCGCAAAAGCGAGTACTCTCCGACAAGCTGCTTCGTCCAAAAACTTTTTGCTCGGTGCGGCAGGTTCAATTTGGAAATTCACGCCTGATGGCAGCTATCAAAATACCCTGGCGTCTCAATTCAATATGATCACTCCGGAAAATGAACTCAAATGGTTTGCAACGGAGCCTCAGCAAGGTAAGTTCGATTTCTACTGGGGTGATAAAATCGTTGCGTTTGCTCAGCAAAATAATATGCGCATTCACGGTCATACTCTGGTTTGGTTTGATTCCTTGCCAGCCTGGGTTAAAAACGGAACTTTCACTCGCGATGAATTGATTGCAGTGATGAAAAATCACATTCAAACGGTTGTTTCTCACTACAAAGGTAAAATTCAAGAATGGGACGTTGTTAACGAAGCCATTGAACATCATGGTAATGGCCTTAGAGACAATATCTTTCTACGGGTAATCGGTCCGGAGTATATTGCAATGGCGTTTCAATTTGCTCATGAAGCCGATCCGGATGCCATACTCTTTTATAACGATTATGGTACTGAAAATTGGCCTGTAAAGTCAGAGTATCAATACAATTTATTGAAGGGTTTGCTTCAACAAGGTGTACCCGTTAATGCTGTGGGTTTGCAAATGCATGAGTATTCCGACAACCCGATTCCGGTTGAACGTTATCGGTCAGAATTGCGTCGTTTGGGTTCATTAGGCTTGAGAGTCGGTGTTACCGAATTCGATGCCAGTAGTAAAGAGCCTCAAAAAAATCCGCTTTCAATGCGATTAGCTGTTCAGGCGCACACCTATGCCAATGCTGTTGCTGCTTGTAGAGCAGTACCGGCTTGTAAATCCTTTACCATCTGGGGTGTTAACGATAAAACAACCCATCAGTCAGATTTAGCACCCGTCATTATAGATGCTAATAATCAACCCAAACCAGCCTATACATCAGTAATGAAGACATTGTTGCAGTCAAAATAAAGTAAGCATAATCAATGGAAGAGACCCTCTGATGAGATAGACGGTTATCTCTATCAACTCAGAGGTCCCTCTTCTGTCCTTTTCGAGTGGTTAAATTTGAAGATGATGAAGCTATTAAGCGTGGCTTTCCTTAACGTGGTTTTTTAACGAGTGGTTAGTAGTTCGGTTAAGTCAATCAATACAATAAGCAAGGGGTTTTTATCAATGAATAAAGTGGTTTTTTTAAGCGTGTTATTAAGCATGGTAGTCGGTTTGTTTTCAGCATGGTTCATTCCTCAAACTGCGTCTGCTACAACGTTACGTCAAGCGGCTGATGCGCGTGGTTTTCTGATTGGGTCAGCGGGTTCCTACTGGCGTTTTACCACCGACACAAGTTACCAAACGACCTTGTCCAATGAATTTAATATGGTAACCCCGGAAAATGAAATGAAATGGGTCGCTACAGAGCCGAACCAAGGTCAGTTTACCTTTTATGCCGGCGATCAAATGGTGAAGTATGCACAGTCAAAAGGGATGCGCATCCACGGACATACCTTGGTTTGGTTTGACGCTCTTCCCGCTTGGCTTAAAAATGGAACTTTTACCCGGGATCAATTGATTGCGATTTTAAAGACCCATATTCAAACCGTTGTTTCGCATTACAAAGGTAAAGTTCAGGAATGGGATGTTGTTAATGAAGCCATTGAACACAAAGGAAATGGCCTCAGAGATAATATTTTCCTTCGGGTTATCGGGCCAGAGTATATTGCAATGTCTTTTCAGTTTGCCCATGAAGCGGATCCCAATGCGATTCTTTACTACAATGACTATGCAACCGATATTTGGCCTTTGAAATCGTCAACGCAATTCAGTTTGTTAAGTGGCTTAATTGCAAGTGGTGTACCTGTTAATGGTGTTGGTTTACAAATGCACGAATATACTGATACCGCGATTCCTGTTGCACAATATGCCAATGAACTGAGCCTTTTAGGTAGCTTAGGTTTGCGGGTCAGTATTACGGAATTCGATTCAAGCGGTTTGCAACCCAAGACGGCCACCTTCGATACACGTATGGCAGTTCAGGCACAAAATTACGGGAATGCTTTAAGTGCGTGTTTATCCGTCAGTGCTTGTAAATCCTTCACGACCTGGGGTGTCGCGGATCCTTACAGCTTCCAACCCACCTTTATTCCGCTGATGAGAGACGCTAGTAATCAGCCTAAACCCGCTTACAACACGGTTTTAAGTAGATTGTTAACTCCTTAGAAATACGATTCCTACAGAGCCGCTCCACTTTTTGGGTGGAGCGGCTTTTTTATCTTTTGAAGTGTGTGCTTGTGCTACACTAGGGCTCATTATGATGACTTCTACTTCCCCTGTACTCTCTGATACGGCTCGTGCACAGCAACCCGTACAAACCTTTCAGGACTTGATTTTAAGGCTCAACCAGTATTGGGCGGATCAAGGCTGCATTATTCAATTCCCTTACGACAGTGAAAAGGGTGCCAGCACCATGAACCCCGCGACGTTTTTGCGGGTATTGGGGCCGGAACCTTGGAACCTGGCAAACGTCGATCCATGCCGTCGCCCGACAGATGGTCGCTACGGTGAAAATCCGAATCGACTTCAACACTATTTCCAATATCAAGTCATCATGAAACCGTCGCCGGATAATATTCAGGACCTCTACCTGAAAAGTTTGGAAGTTCTGGGCATTCGTCTGGAAGACCACGATATCCGCTTTGTTGAAGATAACTGGGAATCTCCCACACTCGGTGCATGGGGTGTTGGCTGGGAAGTCTGGCTCGACGGAATGGAAATCACACAATTTACCTACTTCCAACAAGCGGGTGGTTTGGATATTTATCCCACCGCTGTTGAGATCACCTATGGTTGTGAGCGTATCGCGATGTACCTTCAAAATGTAGACAGTGTCTACGATTTGAAGTGGAATCAAACGCTTAAGTATGGCGATATTTACCTTGAGAATGAGAAGCAGCAATCTCGCTATAACTTTGAAGTCTCAAACCCGGAAATGTTGGGCCAGTTATTCGATCTCTACCGTACCGAAGTCGATAACGCTATTGAAAACCAATTGGTTTTACCCGCTTATGACTATGTTTTAAAGTGCTCACATGCTTTTAATTTATTAGATGCGCGCGGTGTTATCAGTAAGGATGAGCGGACAAACTATATTCTTCGAATTCGCCGCTTGGCCGAAAAAGTGGCGAAGGCTTATGTTGAGCACCGCGAAGCTTTGGGATATCCTCTTTTAAAATCGTAATTAAAAGGCGATTGAATGGCTGATAGCAGGGGAAAACGGAATAAAACTCAGCCGAGCTTTTCAAAGACGGAT
>Ga0105239_10002278_pt1 | contig 24496 bp, 21 predicted proteins | sample KBSC44metaG_FD_92761 | JGI IMG/M metagenome (GOLD analysis project Ga0105239, IMG submission 92761) | Corn rhizosphere microbial communities from Kellogg Biological Station, Michigan, USA - KBS C4-4 metaG | ecosystem: Host-associated > Plants > Roots > Rhizosphere > Soil | place: Michigan, USA...
TTCTTTCATTAAAGATGCAAAGCGGTCGTCGCTGAGCAGATTTTCTTTATGGGGAAGATCGAACAGTTGAACGGCAAATTTTTGCAGACTGTCTGTATGAAACGCAAATGGCTCACCTGAGCTTGAACTATTCAGGCCGTTGAAACGGTTGGCCAGGCCTGCGATGGAGGCATCAGATATATATACGAACCGGTTATTGTTCCAGGCTACCAGGCTTTTGAGACCGGTTGCCATAACATTGATATCGCCGCTTTTTGAAACATTGCCGCCTTTATTCAGTTTTTTGGCAAAGGTTTCAAAGGCAGTGGCATTTTTTACAGTTCCTTCAAATGCGAAATAACCGCCCTGACCTTGTTTCTTTACAAAAAGAGCCATATCAGATTTAACGTCGATGCCTGAATTGGAAGGATCATCGAGTAATTGTTTGCTAAGCGAATCGGTTGCTTCGGCATAGAGTTTTTTGAACCACTCATTTTGCTGAATTTCCTGCCAGCTAACTTTCGAGGTAAGAGAAGGGGCATTTATATGCACTGCAAGGGCCGCATCTTTGGGTACCACAATCCCCGATTTATCGGTTCGACTACAGGATACGATGCCGGTCACTGTTACAGTGATGAGAAAAAGGGATAAAAGGCTACGTTGCATATCGTGTTTTTAATAAATGAGGTCAAATAAACAAATTATTAGTAAGATTTGCCAGTCCCACTGTTTCCTGCTTTCCGGTTTTTATATTTTTAACTACGCCTGTATTATTTTGTACTTCCTGACTGCCAATAATTACAATCCAGCCAATATTTTTTTTCTCCGCATACTTGAATTGCTTATCCATTTTAGCCGTTTCGTGGTACAGTTCGCAACGAATGCCCTGTTTCCGCAGGCCCTGCATGGTATTAAAGGCAATAAGGCTTTCTGCGGCGCCCATATTGAAAAACAATACCTGTGTACCGGTATAAACGCCTTCGGGGAATAATTTCAGTTCTTCCATTACGTCGTAAATCCTGTCGACCCCAAAGCTGATGCCTACGCCCGGTATATTGGGTACCCCAAAAAGTCCGGTCAGGTCATCATACCGGCCGCCACCGCCAATACTGCCTATTTTTACTTCATCGGGAGCTTTGGCTTCGAAAATGATCCCGGTATAGTAGTTCAGACCGCGCGCCAGTGTAAAGTCAATTACAAGATTGCCGATTCCGGACTGGCGATTCACGGTTTCCACTTCTTCAATTCCTTTTTTCCCTGTTTCAAGATGACCGATCAGCGATTGAATCTGTTGCAGTTTTTCGGTGTTGCTGCCTGAAATATTCAGGTATTTTTCGATGGTGCCGATCTGTTCTTCGGTCAGGCCGCGCTGGGCCAGTTCGGCTTTTACTTTATCGAGGCCGATCTTATCCAGTTTATCTATAGCCACTGTAATATCGATCATTTTATCCATGCCGCCGCATAGTTCAGCCAGTGCAGCCAGAATTTTCCTGCTGTTAACGTGTAATTCATAATTAATTATACCCAGTTGCGTGAATACTTCATTATAAATATTCGACAGTTCTACTTCATTCAGCAGGGCGTTGCTACCTACTATATCGGCATCGCACTGATAAAATTCGCGGTAGCGGCCTTTCTGTGGCCTGTCGGCGCGCCATACCGGCTGGATCTGATAACGTTTGAAGGGAAAGGTGATCTGGCCATGGTTCATGGCTACATAGCGGGCAAAGGGAATAGTAAGGTCGTATTTGAGTGCTCGTTCGGTGATGCCTTTTACATTTTTGCCTTCGAGTACCTTTTCAAAATCTTCCCGTGCCTGCTGTTGTTTACTGGCATCGGAAAGACCGTTATTTAGAATTTTAAAGATTAGTTTATCGCCTTCTTCGCCGTATTTGCCCATGAGGGTTTCGATGTTTTCCATGGCGGGCGTTTCGAGCGGTTGAAAGCCGTACAATTCAAAAACGGTGCGGATAGTATTGAAAATATATTGTCGCTTGCGAACCACTTCCGGTCCGAAATCTCTTGTTCCCTGTGGTAATGATGGTTTTGACATTTCTTATTTAAATATTGAATGCTGAATATCGAATGTTGAATAATGAAGTGAAATTGATCATTCGATATTTCTTAATTTGATATTTTGTATTTCTCAACGATTTTATCAGCTGCTTTATCAATCATTTCAAACACTTCATGGTAACCTGGTTCGGGGCCATACCATGGGTCGGGCACATCCATGTTTTTGCCGGGGTACAGTTCATTCATCAGCAGTTCCACTTTTGCGGGATCGAAAGCCGATCTGGCGATAGCGCGCATTTCTTCCACTACATCTTCTGCCATGGCATAGATCTTATCGAATCGTTTGAAATCTTCGGGTACAAAGCGGCGGGCCCTTTGTTTGCTGATGTCGATCCCATGCATCAGGGCAACTTTTTGCGATAAGCGGTGGGGCGCTTCTCCTACATGGTATCCGTTGGTGCCGGCGCTGTCGATGGTCCAGGTTAATCCTTCTTCCAAAGCCTTGTGCTGCAAAATGCCTTCTGCCAGGGGACTTCTGCAAATATTACCCAGGCAAACCATTAAAATTTTCATAGGCGGCAAAGATAACAATCCTAAGGCAGTCGCCGGGGTGAGGGAATCACCTCCTGTATAACCATTTTATGAAGGCATTTAGGTTGCGTTAATAATCATCCAAATATAACTAGCTGCAGATTAGCATGCAGACTACTCATATTCAGCCCCTTTAGAGTCGTTTTATGGAATCTTTCCCTCTACGCATCTCATTATCAACCCGCGCAGGTTTTCTTTTGGTAGATTCATTCGGCCTGGAATTGACTTTGTGATTTCGATTGGTGTTTATTTCTTATCTTGCCCGAACCCTAAATATTAATCATGGCATCGGATTTAGAAGATAAAAAACAAAGGGCTTATATCAACAGACGAGCGATTAGTGATCTGGGAATGGGAGCTATTTACGCAGGGGCAGGCGGCTTCTTCATCGTGTCGGGTATACTGGGCATGGAAATTGAATTTCCACCAAAACCTTTCTCCTACATTTTCGGTGCATTGTGTTTGTTGTATGGTGGTTTTAGGATTTACCGCGGAATCAAAAGAAATTATTATCGATAAAAAGCAGTTACCATTTCCGGCGGCGTATAACCGCGCTGCACAGTAATTGCAATTGACTAGTTACGCAGGTTGAAACTGTATTAAGTTTTTGTTAAAACCTAAAGGTTTAAATCCACGGTTTCGGCCGGCTTTTTGAAACAAAAGATAGTATTCAGATGAAATGGACAGGGCTAAATCGACCGGTTTTCGCGCTATTGGTAGTAATTCCTGTACTTACTTTATTTATAACTGCATGTAAATCACGCAATGTTCCGCCTCAGGAAACTACTACCAGCGGCACCATTCACATAAGTGTGGATGAATCGTTTAAACCCGTGATCGACTCACAGATAAAAGTATTCGAGTCGCAACATCCCGCCGCGCATATTGTTGTTCATTATAAACCCGAGGCTGATTGTTTGCGCGACCTGAATGTTGACAGCGTGCGTATGGTAATTGTAACAAGGGGACTTAGTGAGACAGAGGAAAAAACGCTCACACAAAAACTTTCATTCAAACCTGCTTACGGTCCTATCGCCTGGGACGCCATTGCCGTAATTGTAAATAATAAGGTAAAGGATACCCTGTTTACCATGCAGGACATTCGTTCAATAGCAAAAGGCACCAGCGGATTTAAGTACAAAATGTTGCTCGACGGTAAAAGCGCTACCAGTACCGTTCGGTTTGTAGTAGACTCATTATTGCAGGGCCAGCCCCTCAGTTCCAATATAGTAGCAGCCCCCAATACTGAAGGAGTAATTGATTATGTATCCAAAAACGACGACGCTATAGGCCTGCTTGGCGTGAGCTGGATTGGCAATAAAGACGATACGACTCAACTTAGTTTCCTAAAAAAGGTTAAAATTGCACAATTAGAATGCAGGGGATGTAATGGCACCTATGTTGATCCTGTGCAGTATAACATCGCCTATGGCCGCTACCCCATGATTCGCCCTTTATATTATATTTTAAAGGAGAATTATGACGGGCTTGGCAACGGATTTGCTAATTTTCTTATCTACGAGAAAGGACAGATGATCTTTTACCGGGCATATCTGTTACCAGCGAGAATGGATTTTGGGCAACGTAATATGCAGATTTCAAAATAAGACTAAACTGCGGGTTCCTAATACATTATAAAACTTAAAAAAATAGCAAACTTACAATGAGCAAGCGATTCATCAGTTTTGTAACCATGTTGGCGCTGGGTAGCAAAGTGCTATTTGCCCAGAGTGTGGATCAGGGAAGAAAATTTTTCTATTACGAGCGGTACAAGAGTGCCAGAGAAAATTTTGAAAAAGTACTGGCAGCGAACCCGAACGATATAAACGCAACATACTGGCTGGGTCAAACCCTGCTTGAGCAAAAAGATTCCATGGCAGCCAAAAACCTCTACCAGAAGTTCCTTGGCCAGAATGGAAATGCTCCGTTAATTATCGCCGGAATGGGAGAAATAGAATTAAAAGAAGGCAAAACCAACGACGCCCGCCAACGCTTTGAAACTGCTATTTCTTTAACTAAAGGAAAAGATGTAGACGTATTGAATGCCATCGGCCGCGCCAATGTTGATACCAAAGCAGGCGACCCCGCCTATGCCATCGACAAATTGAACATGGCTACCAACGTAAAAGGGTTTAAAGATCCCGAAACTTATCTGATCCTGGGCGACGCCTACCGTAAAATGGGCGACGGCGGTAATGCCATCACTTCCTATAACAAAGCACTGGGCCTCGATCCTAAATTAGCGGCCGCCAAGCATAAAATAGGTAAAGTATATCTTACCCAGAATAATAAAGAGTTCTTCATGCCGGCTTTTGAAGATGCCATCAAGCTCGATCCGGCCTATGCACCTACTTACTTTGAATTATTCTACTACTGGTATTTCAGAGACGTAAATAAAGCTGCTCCTTATCTGGATAGCTATATCGCTAATTCAGACCAGGGACCCGATGCTGAATACCTGAAAACCGACTTTTTATACGCATCAGGCAAATTTGCCGAAGCAAAAGATAAAGCCAATGGCTTAATCACCCAGATGGGCGCTAAAGTAGCACCCCGTATGTATAAACTGGTAGCCTATGCCTGCGATACCCTCAAAGACATGGCCTGCGCCAACAAATACATAACTGACTATTTCGCCAAACAAAACCCCGATGATGTATTGCCTGCCGACTACGAAGAGCTGGCTTTCATCAATTCAAAAACACCGGGCAGCGAAGCTCAGGCTTTTGCAAACTTTCAAAAAGCAGTTGATAAAGACACTGTTGTAGACAATAAAGTAAAATACATCAACGAAGCGGCCGCGCTGGCTAAAAAAATGGGCGATCGCAAACAGGAAGCCAACTGGCTTGGTGTTGCTTACAGGCTGAAAACCAATCCTTCCCAAACCGACCTGTACAACTGGGGTTATGCAAATTACCAGGCTACCAATTATAAAACTGCCGACAGCATTTTCTGTAATGTATATCAGTCAAAATATCCCGACCAGATCTATGGTTATTTGTGGTGCGCCCGCAGCAAACAGGCAGAAGATACCACCTGGCAAACCGGTGATGCAGCACCTGCCTATGAAAAACTGGCAGAAATGGCTATGAAGCTCGATTCAGTAAAATACAAGAGTCAGGCCGTTAGCGCATACACCATGCTCACCACCTATTATAACGACGTTAAAAAAGACAGCAAAGCAGCTTTATCCTATGTTGATAAGATTTTGCAGATCGATCCCTCCAATGCTTTTGCCAACCAGGTAAAACCAATTCTGCAAAAAGCCAGCAGCAAGCCTGCTAATCCTCCTGCCCGTCCGCGGAGCGGTGGTGGCGGCGGAAGCAGCAGCTCAGGAAAGGCTACTGCGTCATCTTCTGAGTCAAAGAAAAAATAAACATTAAATACGAGTAAATACATAGTATTCAATCCCCTGCCGGATTAAAATCGGCGGGGGATTTTTATTTTATTGATTTTGAAGTTGAAAATCTCGATCGCTGTCTTATTTTTGCGCCTAAACCAAACGGGTTATGAATATGTACCTGTTACAAGCCTCCACCGTTGCCCACGATCCCGATAGTTCCTACTGGTATCTCCCTATTGCTATTCAATTAATTTTCGCTGCGCTTTTTGTAGCTGTTATGATGGGTGTCACCCACTGGCTGGGGCCCAAACGCAAAACAGCCGATAAGCTCGAAACTTTTGCGAGTGGTATTAAAAGCCACGGAGATGCACGCCAGCCTATGGCCATTAAATATTTCCTGGTTGCCATTTTATTTGTGCTGTTCGATGTGGAAGTGATCTTTTTTTATCCCTACGCAGTAAATTTTAAAGAATTAGGCTGGAGCGGATTTGGCGCTGTGCTGATGTTTATTGCTTTTTTTCTTGTTGGTTTTATATACATTATAAAGAAGGGAGCGTTAAAGTGGGAAGATTAATGTTCCTGTGTGATTGCGCAGATTGCAAATTAAAAATGCATTAATACGGTTGCTCTTCCTGTGAAAAATGGAAACCTAGCGGAAGCGTAATTTGTTATACTGTAGAACCTTTGCAATTTTGCAATTGGCTAATTTTTCAAATTAAGAATTATGGCACGTCCTGTACAATATAATATATACGGTCAAACCGATGTGAAACTGGTTAAGGAAGGTCCTGAGGGATATATGGGGGAAGGTTTTTTCTCTACCAGCCTCGATAAAGTAGTTGGATTGGCCCGTAAAAACTCCATCTGGCCTTTACCCTTCGCTACCTCCTGTTGCGGAATTGAATTTATGGCTACCATGGGATCGCATTACGATCTGGCCCGTTTCGGTTCGGAGCGTGTTGGTTTTTCTCCACGCCAGTGCGATCTGTTGATGGTTATGGGTACCATTGCCAAAAAAATGGCGCCCGTTGTAAAACAGGTATATTTGCAAATGGCAGAACCTCGCTGGGTACTGGCCATGGGCGCCTGTGCCAGCAGCGGCGGCATCTTTGATACTTACAGTGTGTTGCAGGGTATAGATCAGATTATACCGGTTGATGTTTATATTCCTGGTTGTCCTCCCCGGCCTGAAGCTGTTATAGATGGTATCATTAAAATTCAGGACCTGGTAGGAAAAGAAAGCCTGAGAAGAAGAAACAGCGATAAGTATAAACAGTTGATGGAGAGTTACGGTATTCAATAATTTGAAAATTTGAAAATGAGCTGATTTGAAAATGATTGGCTCATACGTTATCAATTGTATTTTAATTTTCAAATTTTCAAATTCCCAAATTTTCAAATTAAATGTTAACGAACGATTCTATAAAACAGCAGTTGATCGAAAAGTTTGGCGACCAGGTTCAGAACTTTCAGGAGCCTTACGGAATGCTTACGTTTGAAGCACCGAAAGAGCTTAACCTGAAAGTGCTTCAGTTCTTATACGATGAAGCATCACTGGGCTTTCGCTTTCTCACCGATCTGCAGGCTGTACATTATCCTGATAATAAGGGGCGTGAACTGGCTGTTGTTTACCACCTGCACAATCTTGTAGCGAATGTGCGCATCCGGTTTAAAGTATTTACCGATATTCAAACACCGGATGTATACAGCGCCACTGCGCTGTTTTCAGCAGCTAACTGGATGGAAAGAGAAACCTATGATTTTTACGGAGTAAACTTTGTAGGTCATCCAAATCTGAAGCGAATACTGAACGTGGATGAGCTGGATTATTTCCCGATGCGAAAGGAATATCCTCTTGAAGAACAAACCCGTGTTGACAAAGACGATGACATGTTTGGTCGTTAATGTTGGTGCGTAAATATGAAAATGTGCAAATAAGCTCCTGAGGTTGCATGTTTTCTAACCTTTAAATTATGAATGAGCATCATATAAAATTACCTGAAGGCTCGATTGAGAAGCAGACCACAACCCTGAATTTAGGGCCTACCCACCCGGCTACCCATGGTGTATTCCAGAATATCCTGGAGCTGGATGGCGAAAGGATCATATCTGCTGAACAAACCGTAGGATATATTCACCGTGCGTTTGAAAAAATTGCAGAGCGCCGCCCACTGTACCAGATCACACCTTTAACAGACCGGTTAAATTATTGTTCAGCTCCTATTAACAATATGGGCTGGCATTTGACCTGCGAAAAACTGCTGGGCGTGAAAATACCCAAACGTGTCGATTACCTGCGCATTATCATCATGGAACTGGCCCGCATATCCGATCACCTTATCTGCAATTCTATTGTAGGGGTAGATACCGGCGCTTATACCGGGTTCCTGTACGTGATGCAATACCGCGAACTGATTTATGAAATATATGAAGAAGTATGCGGTTCCCGCTTAACCACTAACATAGGTCGTATTGGTGGTTTTGAAAGGAACTTCAACAATACAGCGTTTGAAAAACTCGAGAAATTCCTCAACGAGTACCCGGCGGTACTTAAAGAGTTTGAAAACCTGTTTGCCCGCAACCGCATTTTCATGGAACGTACCATCGGGGTAGGACCTATCAGTGCTGAAAGAGCATTGAATTACGGCTTTACCGGTCCTAACCTGCGTGCAGCCGGTGTGGATTACGACGTACGCGTACATACACCTTACAGTAGCTACGAAGATCTGCAGTTTGATATACCGGTAGGCAGCACAGGCGACTGTTACGACCGTTTTCTGGTACGTAATCAGGAGATGTGGCAATCGCTCAGCATTATCGAGCAGGCTTACCGAAAAGTGAAAGAATTTAAAGGAAAGGATGCGGAGGTATTTCATGCCGATGTGCCGGAATATTATCTGCCCGAGAAGAAGGACGTATATACGAAAATGGAAGCGCTGATATGGCACTTCAAAATAATCATGGGCGAAATAGAAATTCCACCGGGCGAAGTATATCAATCGGTAGAGGGAGGTAATGGTGAACTGGGCTTTTATTTGATTAGTGACGGAGGTCGTACGCCTTATCGCCTGCATTTCCGTCGTCCCTGCTTTATTTATTATCAGGCATATGAAGAGCTTACAAAAGGAAGTATGCTCAGCGATGCCATCATAACCATGAGTAGCCTCAACCTGATTGCAGGTGAAATGGATGCTTAATTAATTTGAACATTTAGTATGGAATTTTCTCCGGAAAAACTGAATAAGGTAAATGAGATCGTAGCCCGCTATCCGCAGGGAAAGCAGAAAAGTGCCCTGATACCTGTGCTGCATCTGGCGCAGGAAGAGTTTGGCGGCTGGCTGAGTGCAGAAACTATGGACTATGTAGCTTCTTTGCTGAAGCTGGAACCCATTGAAGTATACGAAGTGGCTACCTTTTATTCAATGTACAATCTTAAGCCCGTTGGCAAATATGTTTTTGAAGTGTGCCAAACCGGTCCGTGCATGTTAAACGGCAGCGACGATATCATTGAATACATAAAGCAAAAACTGGGAATAAAACCAGGTGAAACCACAGCCGATGGTTTGTTTACTTTGAAAACCGTTGAATGCTTAGGCGCCTGTGGTTATGCTCCCATGATGCAATTGGGCAAGCACTTCCGCGAGCACCTTACCAAAGAAAAGATTGATGCCATCATTGAGGAGTGTGAAAGAAATGTAGTAACAAACAATTAAGCTTAACGCAAAACGCTTAAAGCAAAACGCGCATTGAGCATTCAGCGTTAAGCGTTCAGCATCTGAAATATATGGGAAGAAAATTATTATTAGAAAAAGCACATGTTCCGGGAATCCGTAGTTACGATGTATACCGTCGTGAAGGCGGTTACCGCAGTGTAGAAAAAGCGCTGAAGAACATGACTCCCGACCAGGTTACAGAGGAAGTAAAGAAAAGTGGTTTGCGTGGTCGTGGTGGAGCAGGCTTTCCTACCGGTATGAAATGGAGCTTTCTGGCCAAACCCGAAGGCGTTCCCCGTTATCTGGTATGCAATGCCGATGAATCAGAGCCCGGCACCTTCAAAGACCGCTACCTGATGGAATTTATTCCGCACCTGCTGGTTGAAGGACTGATCGTTTCATCATACGCATTGGGTTCAAACAGAACGTTTATTTATATCCGTGGCGAATATGCCTGGATCGTTGATATATTGGAACAGGCCATTGCCGAAGCTAAAAACAATGGCTGGCTGGGTAAGAATATTTTAGGTACCGGCTTCGACTGCGAAATTTATGTACAGCGTGGCGCCGGAGCCTATATATGCGGTGAAGAAACTGCGTTGCTCGAATCACTGGAAGGTAAAAGAGGTAACCCAAGAATTAAACCTCCGTTCCCCGCCGTTAAAGGTTTGTGGGATTGCCCCACCGTGGTGAACAACGTAGAAACCCTTGCAGCAGTAGTTCCTATTCTCAATATCGGCGCTGAAGAATATGCCAAAATAGGTGTAGGTAAATCAACCGGAACCAAACTCATCTCTGCCTGCGGCAACATCAACAAGCCCGGCGTATTCGAGATTGATATGACCATTTCGGTAGAAGAATTTATTTACAGTGAAGAATATTGCGGCGGGATTGCCAATGGCAAACGCTTAAAAGCCTGTATACCCGGTGGATCATCTGTTCCCATTTTACCTGCTAACCTGTTGCTTAAAACAGCCAAGGGTGAATCAAGAATGATGAACTACGAAAGTTTGGCCGATGGCGGTTTTGCCACCGGTACCATGATGGGTTCGGGCGGATTTATTGTGCTGGATGAAGACCAGTGCGTTGTTCGTCATACGTTAACACTGGCGCGTTTTTACCGTCATGAAAGTTGCGGACAATGTTCACCCTGCCGTGAAGGAACTGGCTGGATGGAAAAGATCTTAAAGAATATCGAATACGGCAAAGGCAAGAAAAGTGATATTGATCTGCTGTGGGATATTCAACGGAAAATAGAAGGAAATACTATTTGTCCGTTAGGCGATGCAGCCGCCTGGCCGGTAGCAGCAGCCATTCGTCATTTCAGAGATGAATTTGAATGGCATGTACTGTACCCCAATGCTGCACAAAACAGAAATTATGGTTTAGCGCACTATGCAGACCCGCTTAAGGTAGGAGCTGGTGCTTAATATATTTGCGAAATTATGGCTGAAGAAAAAAAGTTATTTAAGGTAACGATCGATAATATCACCATTGAGGTGGAGCCGGGAACAAGCATTCTGAATGCAGCTCGTAAGATAGGAGGGGATGTAGCTCCGCCCGCTATGTGTTATTATAGTAAACTGAAAGGTAGTGGTGGTAAATGCCGTACCTGTCTGGTAGAAGTTTCGGCGGGTTCAACGGCCGATCCTCGCCCCATGCCTAAACTGGTAGCCAGTTGCCGTACCAATGTAATGGATGGCATGGTAGTAAAAAACATTACCAGCGAACGCGTGATAGATGCCAGAAAAGGTGTGGTGGAATTATTATTGATCAATCATCCCCTCGATTGCCCCATTTGCGATCAGGCTGGTGAATGCCACCTGCAGGACCTGAGCTACGAACATGGCGCAGAAGCTACCCGTTACGAATTTTCCCGCCGCACATTTGAAAAGCATAGCCTCGGGCCCTATATACAATTACACATGACGCGCTGCATCTTATGCTACCGTTGTGTGTTTACCGCCGACCAGTTGACCAACAAACGGGTACACGGCGTATTGGACAGAGGTGATCATTCAGAGATCGCTACTTATATCGAAAAATCGCTCGACAACGATTTTATCGGTAATGTAATTGACGTATGCCCTGTAGGCGCTTTAACCGATAAAACTTTCCGGTTTAAGAACCGCGTATGGTTTTTAAAACCAGAAGATGCACATCGCGACTGCCCCAAGTGTTCAGGTAAAGTAACATTATGGTACCGTGGTGATGAAGTATTTCGTGTAACGGCGCGTAAAGACCAGTGGGGTGAAGTAGAAGATTGGATCTGTAACGAATGCCGTTTCGATAAAAAGAAAACCAGCGACTGGGTTATTGAAGGGCCAACGAAAGTTAGCCGTCATTCAGTGATCAGCTCCAATCATTATGTAGGTGTAAAACAGCCGCATGAGGCCTTACCCGAAGTAATGGGCGGTCGTCAGCCTCGTTTGCTGATGGATATACATACAGTAAGCAAGGTGAATAAGCCTGATATCGATCTGTCGAAAATAAAAGGCCCTGCGCATTCGAATGATTTTAAAGAGGGAAGTCAGAAGTAGGAAGTAAAATAGATTTACAACTGGCCCTGAGCGGAGTCGAAGGGTAATAAATATTAAAAATGCATTCTGCTTTATTAGCTATTGATTTGTTTTTTTTGATCGAGAAACTGGTGTTGATCGTAGTGATTGTTTCTATATCGCTGGTGATTGCCATGTATGAAACATATGCCGAGCGTAAGGTAGCTGCCTTTATACAGGATCGCCGCGGTCCTAACCGTGCAGGTCCCTTTGGTCTTTTTCAACCATTGGCCGATGGATTGAAACTCTTCATGAAAGAAGAGATCATTCCTAACACGAGTAACCGGTTTTTGTTCATTTTGGGACCCTGTTTGGCAATGATGGCTGCGATGATGACATCGGCCGTAATTCCCTGGGCCGGAAAGCTGAATCTTTTTGGACGTGAAATAACCTTGCAGATCGCCGATATCAATATCGGTATATTATATGTTTTTGGCGTAGTGAGCATGGGTGTATATGGTATTATGATCGGCGGATGGGCCAGTAATAACAAGTTCTCGCTGATGGCCGCCCTGCGTGGCGCTTCTCAGGTGATCAGTTATGAACTGCCCATGGGCCTTTCGCTCATTGCACTGCTGATGCTGACCGGCAGCCTGAAAATGAGTACTATTGTAGGTCAGCAATTAGACAGCTGGTACAATGTGGTATATCAGCCGCTGGGATTTTTTATTTTCCTGGTTTGTGCATTTGCAGAATGTAACCGTACGCCGTTCGACCTGCCCGAAGCAGAAAATGAACTGAACTTTGGATACCATCAGGAATATTCATCTATGAAACTGGGTTTTTACCTGTTTGCTGAATACATCAACATGTTTATCAGCAGTGTGGTAATGGCTACCTTGTTCTGGGGTGGATATGATATTCCATTTGTAAACGATGCACACCTTTCGCAATCACTGGGTGTAAACCTCGTGGCTTTATTGGAAGGGCTGTCGCTGTTTATAAAAGTGGTGTTCTTTATTTTCGTTTTCATGTGGGTACGCTGGACCATCCCACGCTTCCGTTACGACCAGTTGATGAATCTGGGATGGAAAGGATTAATTCCTTTAAGCCTTATCAACATGATAGTGACCGCAGCCATTGTGTTATTAAAGAACAACGGCTGGAAATTTTAATCCTGCAGTAAGCGGGAGATTAGTTGGAGTATTGAATGGAGAAAAATACTTTTGCGGTTTTATAGTAGTGAGGATTGTTTTAGAAGATTTAAGTTAACTATTTATAATGCAAACATTAACAAACAGAGCCAAACCGGTAGTACGAAAGCCCATGACGCTTGTAGAGAAGCTCTACGTAGTGAATATTGCAAAGGGCATGATGATTACCTTAAGCCATCTTTTTAAAAAGAAAGCTACCATCAGTTATCCCGAGCAAAAACGTCCGTTTAGCCCGGTATTTCGTGGTCTGCATATCCTGAACCGTGATGAAGAGGGTCGTGAACGTTGCACAGCCTGCGGTTTATGCGCACTGGCCTGTCCGGCTGAAGCCATTACCATGGAAGCTGCCGAGCGTCTGCCGGGAGAAGAGAATTTATATCGCGAAGAAAAATATGCCGCCAAATACGAGATCAATATGCTGCGGTGTATTTTCTGCGGATTGTGCGAAGAAGCCTGTCCGAAAGACGCTGTATATTTAAGTGAAACCTTTGCGCCATCGAATTATCAGCGTAAAGGGTTTATATATGGAAAAGAAGATTTATTAATTCCAAACCCCAAAGAAAACCCCGGCGAGTATGCTAAAGCTGTGGGTAACCGGCGAACTAATAAAGAACAGGCTAATTAACCGAACCAACAAGCTGCAATGGATATATCACAAGTATTATTTTATGCTTTAAGTGCAATAGCACTTGGCAGCGCTATCATGGTAGTGATCAGTCGTAACCCGGTACATAGTGTATTGTGGCTCATCGTTACTTTTTTTGCTATTTCAGGACATTATATTTTAATGAATGCCCAGTTCCTGGGTATTGTAAACCTGATCGTATACGCAGGCGCCATCATGGTATTGTTCCTGTTTGTGATCATGTTGATGAATCTGAATGCCGAAACCGAGCCGCAAAAGAACAAGTGGCTCAAGCTTGCCGGTGTAGTGGCAGGTGGTTGTTTGCTGCTGGTGCTGGTAGCTGCCTTAAAACAGGCTGAGGTGAAAGGAAAAGTAGCCATGCTGGGAACAGGAGATATAGGTTTGATCCACAACCTCGGTAAAGCCTTATTCACTGATTATGTAATTCCCTTTGAGATCAGCAGCGTATTGTTTTTAAGCGCTATGGTTGGAACTGTGGTTATTGGTAAAAAGTAACGAACAAAAAGAGATTATGGTAATTGAAAGATATATCTACCTGGCTATTGCCCTTTTTTGTATTGGAATTGTAGGGGTACTGGCACGTCGTAATGCCATCATTATTTTTATGTGCATTGAGCTGATGCTGAATGCTGTGAACTTACTGCTGGTGGCTTTTTCGAAAATGCATTACGCCGCTGGTGTTGCTAAAAATGCGGCAGCCGGTATCGATGGACAATTATTTGTATTCTTTATAATGGTGGTAGCTGCTGCCGAGGTGAGTGTGGGTTTGGCCATTATTGTAATGATGTATCGAAATACGCATTCGGTAGATGTGAATTTTTTAAACAGGTTAAAGCATTGATACCCGGATTTCTGAAGTAAGAAAAACGGAGGCTTCATCCCCTCCCGGGAGGGGCCGTAGGGTGTTACCCTTGAATCATGTTCGAAGGGGGTGAGTTTAGAAGCAAATAAATTTTTGACCGAGTTATCTGTTTTCAAAAAACTGTATGAACAACGTGTTACAATTAGTTTGGTTGGTTCCCTTTTTTCCGCTGGTTGGCTTCCTGGTCAACGGTTTGTTCAGGAAACAACTTTCCAAATCGTTGATCGGTATCATCGGCAGCGGTATGGTGTTGGGTTCGTTTATTGTAAGTGTACTTCTTTTTGTAGAGGTAAAGAACGGCCATACCGGAGTAGCTAACCTGTTCGATTTTATCAGCTTCGGAAAATTATCTATTCCCTTTGCCTTTCAGATAGATCAGTTGTCATCGCTGTTCCTGCTGATCATTACCGGCGTAGGTTTTTTGATACATGTATACTCGGCCGCTTACATGCATGAAGAAAGAAGTGAACATTATGGCCGCTACTTTGCCTATCTGAACCTGTTCGTGTTCTCGATGCTGTTGCTGGTACTGGGCGCCAACTATGTAATTATGTTCATCGGTTGGGAAGGTGTTGGATTATGTTCTTACTTACTCATTGGCTACTGGTTTAAAAACACTGAATATAACAATGCCGCGAAGAAAGCATTTATCATGAACCGTATCGGTGACCTTGGCTTTCTGATCGCTATCTTCTGGCTCATTTCCAAACTGGGCACTGTTACCTTTAACACACCCGATCAAACCGGTGTTTTCGATCTCTACCATAAATTAACTCCTGTAGATATTACCGGTATAACCATGTTACTGTTTGTTGGCGCTACCGGTAAAAGTGCACAGATCCCTTTATATACCTGGCTGCCCGATGCGATGGCGGGTCCAACACCGGTATCTGCACTGATCCATGCCGCAACGATGGTTACGGCCGGTATTTACATGATCGCCCGCAGCAATATTTTATATACCATGGCGCCGGCTACTCAAAGCCTTGTGGCTGCCATCGGTTTAGCTACCGCATTATTTGCTGCCACTATAGCACTGAAACAAAACGATATTAAAAAAGTGCTGGCTTACAGTACTGTTAGTCAGCTGGGATATATGTTCCTCGGCCTTGGTGTTGGCGCTTATACCGGCGCTGTGTTCCATGTAATGACGCATGCCTTTTTTAAGGCCCTGCTGTTCCTTGGAGCCGGTTCGGTAATTCATGCCATGCACCATGAGCAGGATATCCGCCGTATGGGTGGGTTAAGAAAACATTTACCGGTTACCCATTTAACATTCTTAATTGGCTGTATTGCCATTGCCGGTATTCCTCCCTTCTCAGGCTTCTTCTCAAAAGATGAAATATTATCGGCTGCCTATGCCAAAGACCCCATCTACTATTGGTTGGGTGTGGCAGGCGCTATGATGACCGCATTCTATATGTTCCGTTTATATGCAACTACTTTCTTAGGCAGTTTCCGCGGAACAGAAGATCAAAAGCATCATCTGCATGAAAGCCCTGCTGCTATGACCATCCCTTTAATGGTGCTGGCCGTGTTAAGTATTGTAGGCGGCTTTGTTGGTATTCCCGAAGTGTTTGCTCCCAATGCACATTGGCTGGAACATTTTCTCGCTCCTGTTTTTGAGCCTTCAAACAGCATAAAAGAAGTTGTTCATCCTGATCATAACATGGAATACAGACTGATGGCTGTATCGGTTGGACTGGCTACAATAGCGATACTTATTGCTCTGTTCAGATTCAGCAAAAAGCCTGAGCTCAATGAACCGAAAGGCTTTGGAAAAGTGCTGGCTGATAAATGGTACATAGATGAATTGTACAATCTGCTTATTGTAAGACCTTTGAATTGGTTTGCTAAATTCCTGAATAATATTGTTGAAAAAGATTTGATAGACTGGATTGTAAATGGCGTTGGCCGTACTGTAAACTATGCCAGCCGTCAGGTTAGGTTGTTACAAAGCGGTTTGGTAGGCAATTATGTATTGCTGATGGTACTGAGCATGCTGGTGTTTTTTGTAATTCAGTTCTTTCTGAAAAAGTAGGCGATTCACGAATATTTTAACTTATTATGATACCTGTTCTGCTGATAGTTATTCCGTTGGTTAGTGGACTGCTTGCATTCCTGATTAAGCAGGAAAAAAGCGTAAAAACGTGGACGTTGTTAACTTCCATCATTACGCTGGTTGTTGCCATATTGCCCTTTGCTTTACATAAGGCTTCTGATTTACACACAGATATAGCCTGGCTGCCCGACCTGGGAAGCAGTTTTTCTTTGACCATGGATGGCATGAGCAAACTGTTGTGTTTATTAACAGGTATTGCTTTCCCCGGTATTTTTATTGCCACCTGGAATACAACCTATAAGAATCCCCATAACTTTTTTGCCCTGATGCTGTTGATGCAAACCGGTTTGATCGGTGTGTTTGTAGCATCAGATGCATTGCTGTTTTACTTTTTCTGGGAACTGGCGCTCATACCCGCTTACTTCCTGTGCAGCATATGGGGTGGTGAAAGAAGAGTGGCTGTAACTTTCAAATTCTTTATTTACACTTTTGTAGGTTCATTGCTGATGTTGGTTGGCATTATCTGGGTTTACTTTCATACACCAGATCATTCCTTTGCCATGACGTCTTTTTACAAGGTGAACCTGCCGGGCAATCAGCAAGGCTGGCTGTTCTGGTTGTTCTTTCTGGCCTTTGCCATTAAAATGCCCATCTTCCCTTTCCATACCTGGCAGCCGGATACATATGAGCAATCACCTACCGCGGTTACTATGGTATTAAGCGGTGTAATGGTAAAAATGGGTGTGTTCGGTATCCTTCGCTGGCTGGCGCCTGTATTACCTTTAGGTACATGGGCCTGGGGCGACACTGCTGCTACTTTATGCGTGATCGGAATGATCTATGCGTCGCTGGTGGCTATGCAGCAGGATGATCTGAAACGACTGATCGCTTATTCCTCTATCGCCCACATGGGGCTGATGGGGCTCGCTATATTTGTTACTTCTTCGGTTGGTATACAAGGGGTAATGGTACAAATGTTCAATCACGGTGTTAACATCATCGGACTGTGGATTGTGGTAGAGCTGATCGAACGTCAGTTCCATACCCGTAAAATGAGTGAGCTGGGTGGTCTTGCACAAAATGCGCCCGGGCTGGCGGTCATGCTGGTGGTAGTTGCACTGGCCAATGTTGCATTACCGCTTACTAATGCATTCGTTGGTGAGTTTATGATGTTCAATGGGGTGTTTGGTTCCAAATCTTCCAACTACCATTATATCTTCATGGTAGTAGGCGGTATCAGTATCATTCTGTCGGCTGTATATACTTTAAATATGATCCAGAAAGTATTTTATGGCAATACCAATACATTAACCGCAAGTGCTCATGACATCAGGTTTAATGAAAAACTGGTACTGGTTATTTTACTGATAGGAATTGTGGTAATGGGTGTTTATCCCAAACCAATGATTGAAGCAACGCAGCATGCGGTAGATGCTATTTATTCAAAAATGTTTGTCAAATTACCATAAGCGAACAATGGAATGTGCAAATGCATATTTGCTGACCGGCACATTTTGAAATTTTCAAATTGAATTATGAATGCAATTGTAATATCGGCTGTTCTTGGGGTAGTGATGATGTTTTGTGGTGTGTTCACTAATAGTAAAACCGCTATTCGCGCAGTAGCTGTAATAGGTTTGCTGGTGTTAACCATAGCGAATGTTATGGATATGGGCGGCTATCATTTCGTTAATGTGAGCCTTAAGGGAATGCTGACCTTCGATACTTTCGGATTATTGTTTAATACCATTGCCTTTGGCAGCACCTGGATCTACTTCCTGTTATCGGGCAGAGATATGGAGCGCGTTGGCGTAAATGTAGCTGAATATTACGCACTGATATTTTTTGTTCTGTGCGGTATATCCATTGTGTCGTCGTTCAATTCTTTGCTGATGCTGTTCCTCGGTATTGAGATCATTTCTATTCCTTTATACATCTTAACCGGAAGCGACAAACGCAACCTGAAAAGCAATGAGGCCTCATTGAAATATTTTTTAATGGGTGCCTTCTCTACCGGTTTAATGCTCATGGGTATTACGCTGATCTATGGTGTAAAGGGAAGCTTTAATATGGAAGTGATCCGCTTAGGCAGTACTGCATTAACGCCTATGATGACAGCCGGTTTATTGCTGCTGTTATTTTCCATGGCCTTTAAAGCATCGGCTGCTCCATTTCATTTCTGGACACCTGATGTATACGACGGTTCACCCACCGTGTTTACTTCCTTCATGGCAACCATTGTAAAAGCTGCTGTTTTCATAGCCTTTATCCGTTTGTTCGAAGGATGCTTTGGCGAATTGCAGCGCGAGTGGCAGTTACTCGTTGCTATTATTGCCGCCGCCACTTTATTTATCGGTAATATCACAGCCGTATTTCAGCAGAGTGTAAAAAGAATGCTGGCCTATTCAAGTATTGCACAGGCCGGATTTATGTTATTTGCCCTTGTTGCCATGAATAAAATGGCTAAGGAAGGATTGATCTTTTACTCTGCCGCTTACAGTTTGGCCACTATCGGCATATTTGCGGTTCTGCTGAAAATGAAAGATTACACATTCGAAGGCTTTAACGGACTGGCTAAACGCCAGCCTGTACTGGCCGCCACCAATACAGTATTCCTTTTATCGCTGGCCGGTATTCCTGCTACCGCTGGTTTCTGGGCCAAGTTTTACATGTTATCTGCCGCTGTTGACAACGGGCATGTAATGTGGCTTGTAATTGTAGGGGTGCTGTGTGCCGCTGTTAGCGTATACTATTATTTCCGCGTTATACAGGCCATGTATTTTAAAGAAGGTGACCCTCAGGAAATTGAAACCTCCGGCGCCTTTAAGGGATTACTGATCGGCATTGCCGCTATTGTGATCCTGCTTGGCATCTTTCCCCACTGGCTGATCAATCAGTTGTATTCATTCTTCTATCTGTAGCAGAAGATGTAAGGGGCTTTGGTAAAGGCAAAGGGCCATCCATCACTCTTTTAGGTGTAACCGCGTAATATTTACTAAATTAGTTACACCAATAAGTATGACACTCCGCGACACCCTTTCGCTTTCCTTTCGTACAGTGCGAAGCAACAAGTTGCGCACGGTTATTACCGTGGCCATTATTGCCCTGGGTATCACTGCCCTGGTCGGCATTAATACGGCTATTGCAGCCATTAAGCAAAAATTCGTGGAAAGCTTTTCTTCTATGGGGGCAACCGGGTTTACTATCCGCTACCAGGACCAAAGAAGGTTTTTCAGGAGCCAGGATGTAAAAAAGGAAAAAAAGGGTGATAAGAAAGAAAAGACCTCTAACATGGGCAAGCCTGTTACCGAACGGCAGGCTGAAAACTTTAAAGAACTTTACCATTTCCCTTCCCAGGTAAGCATAAATCTGATGGGTGCCCGCGATGCCATTGTTTCTTACGAAAGCAAAAAAACAAATCCCAATGTTTGGCTTGTTGGTGGTGATGAAAATTATGCCAGCTTAAATGGCTTTGCTGTATCATATGGCCGTGATCTCAATGCACTGGATATTCAAACCGGTCGTAATGTGTGCCTGATAGGGAAGGATGTGGCCAGCAGATTTTTTGGTGAGAATGAAGAAAGACCTGTTGATAAGATCATTCGCATCAATAATATTCCTTTCCGTGTTATCGGTACTTTGGCTGCAAAAGGATCTACTTTTGGCAGAAGCCTCGATAATCTTATTATCACTTCCTATTCCAACGTACGGCGTTTTTTCAACTCCAATTCAAACGCTTCATTCAGTATTCAGGTAAAAGTACCCGATATAAAAATGATCGATGGCGCTATTGGTGAAGCCACCGGAACTTTTCGTACCGTTCGCAAGCTCACAGTAACAGAAAGTGATAATTTCCTGATAGATAAAAGCGACAGCTTTGCAGAACTGCTGATCAAAAACCTCAGCTTTATTACTGCAGCTGCTTTATTGATCGGTGTAATTACGCTGGTGGGCGCTGCTATCGGTTTAATGAATATAATGCTGGTAGCGGTTACCGAACGTACCAAGGAGATAGGTCTGGTAAAGGCCATTGGCGGAAAGAGAAAAAATGTACGCTACCAGTTTTTGTATGAATCGATTATTATAAGTCTGTTGGGCGCTGCCTTTGGAATTATACTCGGTATCTTATTAGGGAATGTAGTAGGGATCTTGCTGAGCACCAGTTTTGTTATTCCCTGGGGATGGGTGTTCTTTGGGATCTTTATTTGTTCTCTGGTAGGTTTGCTCGCTGGTTTATATCCCGCTTTAAAAGCCGCCCGGCTGAATCCTATTGAGGCGCTGAGGTATGAGTAGCAGGAAAAAGTAAGAGGTCAGAAGCCAGAAGTCGGAAAGGCTTCTGCTGTACTTTCCGATATCTGACTTCTGACTCCCGATCTATTTCGGATTTAAAATTTTATCTATGCGTTCATTCAGGTCCTGCAAATGATAACGGCTCATTTTATAAGTATAAGCAGGTAAAGCAGCTGTAATTTCTGCTTTTAGTGCGCGAAGCGTGCCGCGGGCTATAGAAATGATATCTGTCTTTTTAACTTCTACCGATGGCCCAAACGAAATAATAATGCCACCGCCGAATGAGGGGCCACCAGATGATGCGTTGGAAGCCAGTGTGCCCAGTCTTTCTACAAATGCTTTCTGCAGATTACGGCGATAATTATCAATTGGTTTATGAGCAGGCAGTTCACTCCAGATGCCTTTTGTAAGATCATCCATAAATTCATCGAGGCGATAAGCATTGGCATCACGGTTAGTTGATGAAATAAGACGCTGCAGGCGAGGCGTGCTTAACAATGCACCCAGCCAGGTATCTTCCAGACTGCTGATCTTGTCTTCAACAGGTGAGGTTACTTTATCGAGGATGTTTTTATTTAATAACCATGTTGGAGTGGTAAACAGGTTCTTTTGCAAAAATGCCATGGCTTCTTTCTGCAGTGTTTTGGGAACAACCGTATATACGGCGCCATCCTGTTCGGTAGTTTTAAAATCGGTATAAATACCGCCAATATACGTAACGGCATGGCCCATATATCTGCTGAAAGTGTTGAATACTTCGTCGTACACTTCATCAAGCGTTTTATAATTCTCGCCTTTCTCGTTTACCCATGAAGGCAATTGAGGCAGCACCCATTTCAGGTTTTTGATACCATATTCATTGGCCTTCATATTATCATCGCCCAAACACTCGGTTTGTGCGCGGGGATCGATATTATCCTGATGTAAAAAGCGCAGACGCGGGTCGTTGTAATGGCTTTTTACCTGGTCGTTTAAATAAGCCTTTTCTTCTTCTTCCGTTTTACCGGGCAGGAATTTATAACCCCATTCAATCGCCCACAGATCGTAATCGCCGATGCGTGGATACAGACCGGCAGGTCCTATATGGTCTTCAGGTTGGGCCACATAATTAAAGCGGGCATAATCCATAATAGATGAGGTATGACCATGGGCTTCTACCCAGGCTTTATCACGCAACTTTTCCACGGGTGTGGCCGAAGAAGCGCCCATATTATGAGGCAGCCCCAGGGTGTGGCCCACTTCGTGAGAAGAAACAAAACGGATCAGTTCGCCCATGAGGGAATCATTAAAATGGGCTTTACGGGCCCGGGGATCGCTGGGTGAAGCCTGTATCAGGTACCAGTCGCGCAATAGCTGCATTACATTATGGTACCAGTCGATGTGCGACTCCAGGATTTCGCCGCTACGGGGGTCGTGCACATGAGGTCCGCGGGCATTAGGAATTTCGCTGGGTTTATATACAATCGCCGAATACCGGGCATCTTCCAGGCTCCAGGTGCTGTCTTCACCGGTGACCGGCGCTCTGCGGGCTACGATAGCGTTTTTAAAGCCCGCTTTTTCAAAGGCTTTCTGCCAGTCGTTTACACCCTGTATCAGATAAGGCACCCATTTTTCGGGGGTAGCGGGGTCTATATAAAAGATAATAGGCTTTTTAGGTTCTACCAGTTCACCCCGTTTGTATTTTTCTATGTCTTCATCCTTTGGTTCCAAACGCCAGCGGGTAATAAGACTGATGTCTTTAACGCCCTGAGGATCAGCATCAAAATCGGTGTATTCTGTGGTAAAATAAGCCACGCGGTCGTCGTAATATCTGGGCCGCATGGGTTCTTTGGGTAATAAAACCAGCGAACTGTTCAGTTCAAAGGTGGCATTACCGGCGGGGGCAATAGAAAAACCGGGCAATAAACCGGGGCCGGCTGTTTTATTATAGGTTTTAACCGTTTTGATCTCGGTATTAATGGGATAGGTTCTTATATCGGCGATATATGATTTGTCGGTTTGTACGCCACCGATACGTAAAGACGATTTAAAGTAGGAAGCGAAAAACAGGATATCGTTATCGTTGTTTATGAAATCGGTAATATCGATCACAACGCCCATACTGTCTTTCGAAAATGCTTTGATATCGAATGCCGCGGCAATAGGCTGAATATTTGAATTGGTTACCGACTTATACATGGGCTTTGAAGAGTCCCTGGCATAAACCGAATAGGAAATAGTGCGCAGGAAGATCTTATTGTTCGGGCCTTTGTCGAACCTGATCACATTTTCATTGATCTCATCGCCGGCATAGCCAAAGAAACCGGCCCGGGTATTAATAGGCGCTTTTGAAATTCTGTTCACTACAAGTATATCCCTGCCTAATATAGAATCGCTTATTTCGAAATACCATTTATCATCTAGTTTATGAACCGTAAAGAGCCCTGTACGGGTAGTTGCTTTGTCGGTTATAACCTCCTTATAAGGTTTCGGTCCCTGTGATCTGGGAGGGGCGAATACAGGAGATTTTTTAGTTGTATCGGCCGTAGTAACGGGAGTAGGGGGTGGGTTGGATTTTTTGCGCTGAGCAATAACCATTACGCTACAAAAGCAAACCAGCACCAGTAACAGAAAGCATTTTCTCATTTGAATCATACAATCCTTTTTCGAATTTAATGGATGAAGGTAATAGAAAACAGATGTTTTTATACATGGCATAACGCCTTTAACCAAAAATGAACAATGTTAACGTTTGTATCAGACCACACAGGTTGCTTTTAGTATGTATGGTGAATTTGACTGATGGCATGAATTTAATAAACACCCGCAGTTATTGATCTAATGAGTATATCCATTCGATTTAATTGCGGAAGTTTGCCTGAGAAACGGATGTATCAGGTATATTAAAACCGGGGTTATTCACGGGATTTTAATACAACAGATGGGCTGTGTGAATATCAGTGGGGATGGGCTTTGCCGGCTGAATGTATGATCATCAGCTACATAGATTGGGGCATTGTTTGTTTTGTTTCTAATTATGGCATATATTGTTGCCGTTCTGTTCAATCAAATCGCCTGTTTTTTAGGCGATCAGTTAAGAAATTTCTTAACTTGTGAACCTTATCAAAATTTTTCTTGATCAAAATGATCAAGGGAAAAGACTTTTTCCTTAGAATTGTGAGCCCATTTAGAATCTACTGATAGCTTAAAATTTATAAAACACTAAAAACAAACAATCATGGCTGAAACAAGACCCGTTGCGACTGCAACCGCAGCGAAGAGTAGTACATCCGTTCAACCAAA
>Ga0105239_10002280_pt1 | contig 24494 bp, 20 predicted proteins | sample KBSC44metaG_FD_92761 | JGI IMG/M metagenome (GOLD analysis project Ga0105239, IMG submission 92761) | Corn rhizosphere microbial communities from Kellogg Biological Station, Michigan, USA - KBS C4-4 metaG | ecosystem: Host-associated > Plants > Roots > Rhizosphere > Soil | place: Michigan, USA...
GTATTTTTTAAACAATGCCTGCAACCTCATCCTTGAAACAGTAGATAATGTCACCTTTACCGGAGATGCCACCACCAAAAAGAATGCGCTGAAGGCATGGGCTTATTTCTGGAAAGGCTATGCGTATTCCAGGATCGGTTCTATATATTATGCAGGTCTTATTAAAAACCAGTCTGCTGTTAACAACGGCCTTTACAAATCAAGCGCCGACATGATCACAGAAGCCAACGCCAATTACAATAAAGCCATCGATGCATTGAACGGCATTGCCACGCTCACCGATTACAATACGATGGTAAAAGCGCTGATCCCCACGCAATGCCAAACGGGCAAAGGCGGTGTGCTCACCCCCACGATGTGGATCCATACGATCAACACTATGAAAGCACGCAATATCCTGGTGAACAAAAGAGTGAAAGACATGACCTCCACCGACTGGAATAACATCCTTACGCTTGTAAGCAGCGGTGTTACCAGCAGTGACCTTGTTTTTACAGGCCGTTCTGCTTCTGCAGGCAGCTTTCTCAGCGCTACCACGGGAAGTGTAGCAGCATTGACCGTGGGCGATCCCACCAGCACTACCTATAAGATCAGTGAACGCCTGATCCAGGAATATAAAACAGGAGATAAAAGACTCGCCAATAATTTTTCGCAGGTAACGGCCTACCTGAACCAGAAAGGCGGGTTCACTTTCAGTACACGCTACAAGCTGCTCGACGGTGGCAATTCCATGAGCGGCGTACAAACAGTAGCCAGCAAAACAGTAGGCGCATATGAACTGTACGTTGCCGCTACCTATGAAGAAAATGAATTGATGAAAGCGGAAGCCAATATAAAACTCAACAATATCGCCGCTGGTCTGGCAAGTGTGGATGCGGTTCGCACCTACCAGGGGGCAGGACTCACAGCTGTTTCAGGCACTATTACAGACGCCGCACAGGCATACGAGGAATTGCGCAGGGAAAGAAGAACGGCCTTGCTGTTCCGGAACGTTTCCCTGTATGATTACCGGCGCTGGGGTTATCTCGATGATATTTCAGCAGGTGGCGGCAGAACCAACGCCGTAGTGGTAAGCAGTACCGGCGTGGTAAACACCAAAGCAACCATCAATTATAATTTCCTGGACTACTGGGATGTACCGGATGATGAACTGGCCTTAAATCCTGCTGTCGATGGCAGTGCGCCCGTACAGAATCCCAGGTAATATCTCAGCCTAAACGATGCATTTTCTCTTGTAACGCGGGGTTGTTTTTTCATCCCCACCATAGCCCCGCTTCTGCGGGGCTATCATTGCTACGAATGAATTCTTCTCATGGAGCTTCCAATGTGCTTCAGCAACCTCGATCTCGAAGGCTTTTTCATTGCCTCCTCAAAATTAGAAATGAGTGATTTATTCTAGTAATTAGTTTCCTTTATGAAACTAATTACCTATGGGAAACCACTATGCTTTATGCTATCTTTACACTCAAAACCCGATTTAATGGATACAGAAAAAAAACCCACCATGGCGGAGTGCAGGCAAAGCCTGGCTGCTATCAGGGATGTGATGGAACTGTTGTCTGGCAAGTGGAAGACGCGAATCATTGGCTGTTTGATGTTAGGCGGCAAGATGCGCTTTATGGATCTCCTTAGGACGGTGGATGGCATTGCAGCGAAAATGCTATCCAAAGAACTTCAGGAGCTTGAACAAAATGAGCTTGTAACCCGAAGTGTTCTAAATACAAAACCGATAACGGTAGAATACGAGCTGACACCTCATGGTAAAACATTGGAGCCTATGATTTATACAATCGCCTCCTGGGGAATCTCTCACAGGAAATTCCTGTTCAGAAGGAAGAAACTGACGGAAAAAGAACAGCACTAGGGCCTGTCAAAGCCGCTATTGTCGCAAACGTTTTATTTAGCATAATTTAATTTTCTGAAATAAGAATACGATGCGCATAGTATTGCGAATGGAACAAGTGGAGCAACACCTTTTGCCGTTCCGTCAACCAACCAATGTGCTAAACTTGCCGAAAGCAAGAGTATCCCAAATCCTACATAGGCCCATTCTTTAAACATTGTAGGAATGATAGGAATGAGAATAAGGATTGCACCAACTATTTTGAGAATGTCTAACTCAATGTTAAAATAAGCAGGGAAACTTAATCTATGTATTGATTCAATTAAGTATTCACGTGGAGCAAAATATGACGGAAGTACAATCAAGGCCATTGCAATAACAGTAATTATCCAATAAATTCTTTTATCTTTCTGCATAGTTCAATATTTACAGCAAAGCTACTTAGATCAGACTTTCCAGTTGTAATCCGTTTCCTTTAGGAAACTGATTACCTACAGGAAACTTACTTACGATAGGTCCATCTTTCTGAACTATACGGAACAAATTTCGAACCTGTTGGTAAATATTTACTGGAAATTCATAAGTTTAATGTACAAAACCCGATACACTCCTATTGACCATCCTTAAGCAAAATATCGCTAAACACATTTCTCTGTCAGAGTTGGAGACTGCCGGGTTTTGTAGTTTGTTCAAACCCAAAAAAGTTAAAAAGAAAGATTTTATTCTGCGTGCGGGTCAGGTTTGCAAATTTGAAGCTTTTGTAACCAAAGGACTGTTCAAAGTGTATCATATTGACCCGGCCGGCTTCGAACAAATACTTTATTTTGCTGTAGAAGACTGGTGGATTACAGACATTGATAGCTTTACCAATCAAAAACCATCACAATTATTTATAGAGGCTATTGAAGACAGTGAAGTTCTGGTAATTTCAAAGAAAGACAAAGATCTTGCATATGATACAATTCCTGTAATTGAAAAGTTGTTTAGAATCATGACGCAAAAAACACATGTGGCTCTTCAAAGGCGCATGATTGACAATCTCAGCAAAACAGCCGATCAACGGTACTTAGACTTTATCGAAAAATATCCTCAATTAGCTCAACGGCTTACCAACCTGCAAATAGCTGCCTATCTGGGCATCAGTCACGAATTTTTGAGTAAAATACGAAAGAAAATTTCCCTGAAAAAGTAATGCCGGTTCATTTATTGAACTTGTTCAATGTTTTAGGTCAAAAGCAATTGCATCTTTGCATTATCATTTCAGACATCAGGAAAATGAATTAACAATTTCAATTTTATTCAACATGGAAGCACAGACGCAAAATTTCAAAAAAATTGAAACCGACCCGTTAACACTTGATGTGTTTAACGCATCAGAAAACAGTTTTGGCGTTGCCTCGGTTATTGTAGCCGGAAAGTCGGATGCCGTTTTGATCGATGCACAATTTACTTTGGCAGAAGCCGAAGCAGTTGCTCACCGCGTTAAACAATCAGGCAAAAAACTCACGACTATTTATATAAGCCATGGCGACCCTGATTTTTATTTCGGGTTGGAAGTATTCAAAAAATATTTTCCCGAAGTAACAGCTTATGCAACACCGGCCACTATTGAACATATTAAAGCTACGGCTCAAAAGAAATTGGAAGTTTGGGGAGGCCGGTTGGGAAAAGCCATTACATCGAACGTAGTGTTACCTCAGGTATTACCAGGTAACTCCATTGATTTGGAAGGACAAAAATTAGAAATCATTGGACTTGATGAATTTCCCGCAAAAACATTTGTTTGGATCCCTTCCATTAAAACCGTTTTGGGGGGCATACATGTTTTCGGTGATACATTTAATCTATGGATGGCTGATGCACAAACACCTGAGGCCCGAAAAAAGTGGATTTCAATTTTAGACAAAATCACTGCTCTTCAACCGAATGTAATAATACCCGCCCATGCCAATAACAAAGCGGCATTTAACCTCAACTCTGTAAAACACACCAAAGAGTATCTTCTATTCTATGAAGAAGCATTGAAAACAAATACAACTTCGGAATCTTTGATTAATACAATCAAAGCAAAATATCCGGCCTTAACTTTTGATATTGCCTTGCAGATTGGAGCAAAAGTTAACACCGGAGAAATGAAATGGTAAAAAATTATTTATTCAACCTGATAGCGTCATTGACGCTATCGGGTTTTTGTTTTAAATAAAACGACAATGACAAATCTGGAAATCATAAAAAGCACTTATGAAGGTAAAACTTCAGAAGAAAATGGAAAGAACCTGGCTAAATATGTTGCAGCGGATATTTCCTGGACAGAGGCAAAAGGTTTTCCGTACGCAGGCACCTACATTGGGCTGGACGCTATTACCAAAAACGTATTTAGCCGATTGGCAACAGAATGGACAAATTACAAAATTGTTCCCGATGGATATCTGGCAGATGGCGACAAGGTAGTTGCATATGGCACCTATAGCGGAACGAATAACAAAACAGGAAAAGCCTTTACGGCACGGGTAGCGCATCTTTGGAAATTGAAGGATGGTAAAATTGTAAGCTTTGAGCAGTTTGTAGATAGCCAACCTGTAAATGATGTTATAAAATAAAGGCGACCGCCTGAACAGCATTTCAGAAAGCGATAAAAACAAACAAGGCAGCATCTCAGCTGCCTTTCGACACAAACTACAATCCATTTAATTTCTGATAAACTTATACTTTAAAATAATGGATGGGCATTTGCCGATTTTTCAGGCATTTCCTGAATTACATCCCAATGTTCGGCAATCTTATTGTTTTTAACCCTAAAAATTTCGGTAATGGCCGTTATTTTACCAGTTGCTCCATAAGTTTTTACGTGCAAAATAACTAAGTCACCATCAGCGGCTATATGTTGAAAATTGACTTTTCCTTTCGGAACGTCTTTTAGCCAAACTGTAACAGCATTTTTTAAGGCTTCTCTACCATCTGCTAACGACGGATTGTGTTGTATATAATTTTCTTCAACAAATTTGTCAATTACCGAAAAATCTTTGTCACCAAATATTTTTTGATAAAAATTAACCACCATTTTTTTGTTGGCGTCTTCTTGCTTCAGGTCTCTTTTTGTTTGTGCGTTTGCCGAAAAACCAAGGGTAAAAAGTGCAATTATTATTGCAGCGTTTAAAAATACCTTTTTCATTTTTGTAACGTTTAAAATTGATAATGTAAAGATGCTATCATCGAATGCCTAAAATATTGAACAAGTTCAATAAATGATATCTCCATTAATTTCTTTTTAGATAAATGTTTGTGATGCGCGAGCCCTGTGATTATTTATCAAGCTATGTGCCGGGTTACCCAAACGCTTAAAGAATCGTTGAAGATGATTGGCCCTATACTCTTAATACAGCCTTATCTGTTATAACGCAATCTTTATGAAGAAGCCTCTTCCTCCCCTGATTTTTTTTATTAGCTTTGCCAGTCTTTAATATTAGTCGTAAATCCCTCTGAAAAATGCAAAATTTCTACCCCTATGCAAAGACAAAGCATTGTGCCCTGCTCAGAAGCCTGCTTGTTTTTGCAACCCTTTTTAGCACCAATTTGCTTTTTGCGCAACCTGTTATTAGCTCATTTAGTCCAGCTTCAGGACCCGTTGGGACAACCGTAACCATAACAGGAAGTAACTTCAGCACTACTCCAGCTAACAATATTGTATTTTTTGGCGCAGTGAAAGCCGCGGTTACCGGAGCAACCAGCACCTCACTTACCGTTACTGTACCAACCGGGGCTACTTATCAGCCTATCACGGTGAATACCAATGGACTGACCGGCTATGCGCAAAAACCATTCAATGTAACATTTTCCTTAAATGGAGGACTTTCAGCTTCATCTTTTGCTAAATCAGAACTTGCCACAGGCGATACTCCTACAGAAACTGCGATGGCAGATCTTGATGGCGATGGAAAATCTGATCTTGTTGTGCTAAATTACGGGGCAGGCAGTTTTTCTGTTTATCAAAATAACAGTACCCCTGGTAGTTTATCGTTCCTGCCTAAAGTTGATTATCCGGCCGGGAATCTATCTTCGTGTTTAGTCGTAGCTGACATTGACGGTGATGGAAAATTAGACCTGCTTTTTGGTAGTAGCACCTTTTCCACCGGATTTTGGCTTTTTAGAAACACCAGCACACCGGGTACCATTTCTTTTGCCGCCAAAACAGGTATTGGGCCAGGTATCGCATCATCGGGGTTATTCGTAAGCGATATAGACGGAGATGGAAAACCTGATGTTGCTATACCAAGTGTCACGTATAATAAAATTGTTTCGGTGCTTAGAAACACCAGCACACCTGGAAATGTTTCATTTGCCACTAAAGTAGACTTTACTACCGGTAATTATTCTGCCGGAACAGTATCTATGGGCGACCTGGACGGTGATGGTAAACCGGATCTTATTGCAGGATATTATGTATCATCTTTTTCCTTTTCGATTTTAAGAAATACAAGTACTCCTGGAACAATATCATTTGCAACGACACAGGAAGTTGCAGCACAACGTTATTCAGAAAGCATTCTGATCAGGGATTTGGATAACGATGGTAAAAATGATGTCATAGTTGCGAACGGTACGGGCAGTACTGTTGTTTCCGTATTCAAAAATACAAGTACAACGGGAGCGATTTCGCTGGCTGGAAGAAATGACTTTGCTGCCGACAAATCTCCTCAGCATGTTGCAATGAACGATATTGACGGGGACGGACAACCAGAGATCCTGACAGCCAACTCAGACACAACTACTTTTTCAATATTAAAAAACACTACCTCTTCAGGAACAATATCATTCGCATCCGGTCTTCAATATCAAACCGGTGACTGGCCCTGGTCTGTGCAATCAGGTGATCTGGATGGCGACCAGAAATCTGATATTGTTGTGGTTAACAGGGGGGCGAATACAATTTCAATATTCAGCAGCAAATCTACCCCTACTGTAACAGGTTTTACCCCTATAAGCGGCGGAGCCGGAACGACCGTTACGATCACCGGAACGAATCTCGATCTTACCACTGCCGTGACCATAGGCGGTACACCGGTAACATCCTTTGCTATAGTATCATCAAATACAATCACAGCGGTACTGGCAGCCGGTTCAAAAGGGACCATTGCAGTAACTACTTTAACGGGAACAGCCTCGATAGATGGATTTGGATTAACACCAACCATCACTTCGTTTAGCCCCGCTTCAGGTCCTGTTGGCACCACTATAACTATTACGGGCACGAATTTCAGCAATACTGCTTCAGACAACACCGTTTACTTTGGATCAGTAAAAGCCACCGTGGTATCCGCGTCGGCAACAACGCTTTCGGTTAAAGTTCCATTAGGAGCAGCTTACCAACCTATCAGCATTACCACCAATAAATTAACAGCTTATTCAGCAGTTCCATTCAATATTACGTTCCCAACCATCGGCGCCACTTTTGCAGCCAATTCATTTTCCGCCGGAATAGATTTCCCTTCCCGATCCGGAGTGTACGATGCCTGTACCGGCGATGTTGATGGCGATGGAAAAAATGATGTAATTACAGCCAATAATTTCGACCAAACCATTTCCGTTTTTAGAAATACCAGTGTAAATGGAAGTGTAAGTTTTGCAGCGCAAATTGTTTATCCTTCTGATTATTCATATAGCCTGGCCCTGGGTGATATAGATGGTGATGGAAAACAGGATATAATAATTGGATGCTCAAATTCTATTATTGTATATAAAAACAATTGCACACCTGGTACAATAGCGTTTACCAAAGCAGGAGATTTTTATCTTGGTAACGGGGAGGCTGATATTGTTGTTACCGACCTCGATGGCGATGGCAGATCAGATGTGATTATAGCTGATAATTCCGGGATAACGCTCTTAAAAAATACATCAACAAGTACTATTTCTTTTGATGTACCTGTATTTTTCACTGTAGGGTATTTACCTGGACAACTTTCAGTAGCTGACCTGGATGGAGATGGAAAACCTGATATTGCTGTAACATCTACAGATAATGCAGTGGCTCACAATGGCAAGGTATCTGTCTTCAGAAACACTACTGTAAGCGGCGCTCCTTTTTCCGTGTCTTCACTGGCAGCAAAAATAGATTTTGTTACGGCGAAAAGTACGAATGGACTAATTGTTGCCGACCTGGATAATGACGGGAAAAAGGATATCGTAGCAGCGAATAGTGAATCCGGCACTATTTCTATATTCAAAAATACCTGTACGCCGGGTAATATTTCAATGGCCACAAAGGTCGATTACAATACCGGAACAAGCACAACCCTAATTTCAATCGACGACCTGGATGGAGATGGAAAACCTGACCTGGTCCTGCCTTTCCGCTACTACGAGGTAGGATTAATGAAAAATACTTCCACTACCGGCGCCATTTCCTTTGCCCCTGTTGTCAAGTATGATAATGCTAATGAACCCTGGAACAGCGCCAGCGGTGATCTGGACGGGGATGGAAAGCCTGATTTATTAATTGCCAATTATTCAGGAGATGGCTTCACCGTATATCGCAATCAGGTAGCAGAGCCTACCGTAATACCTACCGGAAGTAACCCGGTAACCGGGAATATAGTAAATAAACTGGCTATTGAAAATCCCGTGCCTGCATTTAATAGTACTCCGTACGTACAAAGACATTATGATGTTTTGCCTTATAACAATGCGGCCGGTGCAACTGCTACTGTAACGTTGTATTTCACGCAACAGGAATTTGATAATTTTAATGCAACAGCCAATCATGGAGCCAATCTGCCAACTGGCTCAACCGATGCTGGCGGCATTGCCAATCTTCGCATTTATCAATATCATGGTACCAGCGCAACCGGTTTGCCCGGCAGCTATTCGGGCAGCGCAGTTGCCATTGACCCTGATGACTCAAATATTGTATGGAATGTTACAACCCAATGGTGGGCTGTAACATTTACAATAAATGGCTTCAGTGGTTTCTTTGCAAGTAATGCGTCATTTATCTATTTGCCACCAACAGCTCCTGTTATTACCGCCAATGGAAATACCACCTTCTGCGCCGGAGGAAGTGTAACTTTGAGCTCCTCAGCATCAGCAGGCAACCAATGGTATAAAGACGGCCAGGTCATTAATGGCGCCTGCGGTATTACGTTAATGGCTAATGCCAGTGGAACTTATACAGTTACTGCAACAACTAATGGAATTACTTCTCCACAATCTAACGGCATTGCTGTTACTGTAAATCCGATTCCGGTCAAACCAACTATTACACGTAACGGGTCACAACTTGTTTCCAGTGCAGCAACAGGTAACCAGTGGTATAAGGATGGAACTGCCATTGGTAGCGCAACCGGAAGTTCCATTACGCCTACTGAAGCAGGAAATTACACTGTAAAGGTTACCGCTAATGGTTGTGCCAGTGATGAATCTGATAAATTCAATTACACCATTACCGGCGTGATAGATCTCAATAATAATCAGTTCATTAAATTAAATCCTAACCCGGTAAAAGATAAGGTGTTACTTGAATTCAATGTAGCTGGCTCTTATCTGTTAACGGTGCAGTTGATTGATATGCAGGGAAAAATTTGTAAAACTTTCACCAACCAGCTTAGCGGAAGTCAATTAAGTTTTGCTGGTCTTAACAATGGCGTATATATAGCGAATATATTTACCAATAATCAAAAACAACGGTATACAATGCGATTGGTAAAACAATAATAACTTCTTACAAACAGAAAACGAGGCCGTCTCCTGTTTTTGCAAACATAGGAGATGGCCTCGTTTGTGGTTTGGATTGGTCGCTTCTTTTCTATGGATAATGATTTTGGAGAGCACTGGTTTGATAATTGGGACTTGAGGAAACCATTGGAGGCAAAGGCAGAAGAATTGGGCGTCATTACCTCCGTATTCACGGAATTACTCACAGGAAGTTTGCTTTTTTATAAGATGATTTGACACTTAATAAAATGCAAAAGCCTGTAAGTCAGTTAAAACTTACAGGCTTTGATACTATTTGATGCTGTACAAGTCGGGCAGACAACCCGACGAATATGGTGGTGATCTACCTGAATATCAGTTTATTCTTAAACGTTGGTGGTTTGTGTTCACCTTGTAGTTCGCAAGGATTTTTAAAGAGCTTGGTATTATAAATTTACTAAATGGAGAGTATATTCTTATAGAATATTTCCTTTACATCTTAGCTCTCTTCAAAATTATATCCACTTCTCCTGGCTTCAGCGAATTATCTCCGTAAAGTTTTGTTTGTGTTCTTGTCTCCTTTTTTAGTGGCTTTTCAATAATTTTTAACGAATGGTGAGGGAAATGTTTCCTTAAAATTTCTAACGTTGATTTAAAGGTAAACTCACGTTTATCAGTCCTTACATATACAGTGCTCTCATCAGCCATTATAAATGAGCATAGACCAAAAACGTTATCCAGTAAATCGTAATAATCTTTTTTATTAACGAAACGACCTTTATGTTTATCTTTAAAAGTTCGTGGATTTTCTGATCCGCCTAATAACCAAAGTCGTAGCCACTGATCTTTATGATAATCGGTTACATGGCAATACGGTGGAGATGTAAATAACAATGAAAATTTGATGTCATTTTTGATTGCATTTGCTGTAATTGTTTTTAGTTCGCTTGTACTATCTCCGAAAACAACGGCACTGTCATTTGTGTTTGGCTTTCCTTTTTCATAACGCCAATTAATTTTATTGAGAGCTAATTCACATGGATTAATTTGTGGGGGTTTTGTCATTTTATTCCTTTTCCACCACTCAACGGAGTACTTCATGCCCATTGATTTTGTCATCCGCATTTGGTTTGAAAATCCTTCTCCTATTTTCCCATGCAAATAAACCAGCAGAATGGACATTAATGTCGCATCAATATTATTCGTTTGCCATTTTAGATGTTTTCTGGCTGATAAAAGGAATTTCAAGACTTCATCACAATAACACATTCTGAAAAATTTTGGCATTCGCTCAATAGTTCTATTATAATAATTGCGTTTGCCATAAATTTCAAGAAGTCGGTCTATCACGTCTTCTTTATCCGCAGGTTGTAGTTTAACAGATCCGTAGAGCCAACCAACAGGATTGATTTCTATTCCCAAGCTGTTTCTTCCCAATATTCCGCCAGCATAAATGCTTGAACATCTCCCTGCAAAGGGATCAATAATATAATCACCTTCATTCGAGTATTTTTCCACTACTTCAAATGCAAACTCAACAGGAAACATCGCATAATATGGTCCAAATCTTGCCCATCTTGCTTCTGCAGTTTCAAATCCCTGTAAAACTTTTTTTGTATCGATCATCTGGTTGACTTTTCTCGTATTTCCCTAGCTATTTCTTCAAAAATTCTTTTTCCTAAGTTTAAAGGTATTGCAGCCTCCGCATGTGCAGATATTAAAGGTGTAACAGAATTAGGATATCTACTTGAAACCATCTGGTCAAGTAAATCCATAACATCAGCTAACCTAACAAATTGATCAACATTTGATGTGTTTAAATCTTTTTGATAATCATTGTAACAAGCAAGTACAGGTACAATTTTTTGCCCAGAGGCTGCTTTGTAAAAAAATTTCCTGCCAAAATATGTATCCTGACCATACTGCTTAAGGCTTTCTGAAAAAATGATGTTTTGTTTAATATATCTATCTGTGAGCAATAAAGCAGATTGTTTTGGGAATTTGTCCGTTATTCCATCTTTAGTTATATCTATTTCCATAAAATGGTTAAAGAAAGTGCCGGATTTCTCAATCCCAATAATCATTAAATCCTGGCCATTAATCTGTTTTTGTAATTCATTAATTCTTCTTAGTTCAACTTCAATAACTTTGGCTAGCCAAGAAGCAGTACTAAAGACCGCTAAGGGGCCATCCATAAAAAAAGCAACTCGGCGCAAAGTAGCAAGCCACCCTTTTTTCTCAAATGCTCTTAAGATATGAACAAGCCAAAGCTTTTCCATTGTTGCCATAATTTGCCCAAACATTTCTCCATTGCTTCCTCCTGGGTTCATTAATTCATGCAGGCGAAGAGCATCTGTTGAAAATAAAGCTTCACCTGAATGGGGGCAAAAATAATGACCATAATCATACGTCATTTCCGCATCAATTCCTTCAATTGGGCTTCGGGGTAAGTTTCTTTCAGGAAATTCTTCTCTTTTTATTTTAAATAAGTGTTCATAGGTATCTAGCAGGGTTTCTCCATCCGAAAAAATCACATTGCTCTTTAGTTCCTCATATAATACCCTTCTTAAAGAAGCCTTTGCACTATTTTCCGTATCAAGAATAATATTGCACCCGGGAAAAACAGTTTCGATTGTAGACGCTTTTTCTGTTTCCCGAAACTTCTTTGGATTTATAAAATCGTTCTGCTCAAGTTCTTTTACAAGCTTTAAATCTATAAGGACAGATGCTACAGTTATATATCCGATTTCTGCTCCAGGAAAACCATTTTCTGCCTTTGCAGCTAACGGGCTTCCATCAATAGCAAGAATCAAATCAGGTTGTAATCCAGTTGATTGCAAATCACTTCTTTTAATTATTGAGCCATCAAATAGTTCAGTTTCTTCATGGCGTTGCCGTACTCTTAAACGACCCTGCAATGCTTTAACTTTATCACTATCAAGCAATCGTCTAAGTGGTTCGTAGCTTGCAAATTCTCCTTCAAAACTCATAATTATTGTACTTCAAATTTGTCAACTTGTACTGAAATAACGAATGGGTTGCTTAACGTTTTAATCCTTAGAAATCCTTTATCCTGAGCCCTTCTAATAGACGGTTCAAAATCAGCAAAGTCATAGTATTTAGTCAGTTCTTTTGTTTCATCTGTATTATTTAAATGAGCAATGAACCAATTAGATGTGTTTCTCAAAATATTTCGTTGTATGCTACTAACTTCCTGAGTAGCATATACCATTCCTATATGATATTTTGCTCCCTCTTTTGCTGTCCGTACCCATATATCAGCCAGATCTAAATCATTTCCGGCTGGCAAAATATTATGTGCCTCTTCTATATAAATTAAAATTTCAGGTATATGCGTCGCTCCCTGAATAAATTTTCTTTGATTTTCTCTGAAGATTTTCGTCATTATTCTGTTTGCGGATGACTTGTTCAGCTCTGGTTCACCACTTGATTGATCAATAATAACTAATTTACCTGAAGTTAAATGATTATATATATCCTGAGCATAGTCGTTTGTCGTGTCTGCGCTATGCTGTTCAGCTGCTTTTCCAATTTTTCTTGTTCCATTTGCGTACTGAAAAATACCAATAATTTTTTTCAGATCTTCATCTGCCCAGCTTTCACCTGAACCATTGGGACGGCTGACATAGGCAATTTCAAATGCTCTATAGCCACTTTGGCTATCTCTAATAAACTTATCCAAATTTTCAAATGCACTTGCCAGTTGCGCCCAAGTTGGATTAGGATTTGAAAAAATTTGGGCTGCTGATTGATAGTCTGCAGCAAAACTACTTTGACTATTTTGGAGTGCTTGTATTAACTCACGGTTAAACAGTCCTTGTGTTGATGCACGTAAATTAACAGGGATCTGAAAGCCTGCTCTTGCTAAAACAGAGCGGTAAGCTAAAACCCTTCTATTATAACGTGTTGTAGCGCTTCTATCATCAGGGTCAGGTCGCTCAAAGCTTACCTGCACAAAATTTTTCATGTAAGTAGTTCCATCATCTGCAAGGATACTATCAATAATTTCCTTTCCAATCTGAAGGTTCTCACCAAGATAAAAGTTTAATAGCATTAAAATTCGATTTGGGTCGCTTGGATGCCTTGTAATACCGTATGTAACTACTTCGTTTTCTCTTGTGGCATTAGGAATTAAGCGCCATATGTTTTTCAATGCATTATTGTTATCTTGGACGTTTTCATTTGCATATTCTCCATTAGGATCAAATATTATCTGACCAATACGCAATGATTTCTCATTTTGCCTTTTGGGGGTCCTTAATTCAAAAACGGATTTTGCTATAATTTTAGTAGTATTGGATTTACCTGTCCTTGTCATTCCAAAAAGTGCGGATTTCTGACTAAGCAAGTCTGCAGGATAAATGAAAACAGGCACATCGTCAATTTCTTGGTGTTTTCGATTTGTTGATGCATAACGCACATATCCAAGTTTAACCCTTTCATTGTTTCCATATTTTTCGGCATGTGTCTGTATATTTAAAGGATCAGCATAATTTACAATTTCCTCAAGAGCTCTTGAATTTGGCTTAAATACTTTCAATCCTCGGTTCGGATAATAGTTTGATATATCGCTGCCAAATTTTAACGATAATGGAGCTTCCGAATTGTTGGGATTTTCTTCAAAAAAGAATGTTCCAATTATTCTGCATTGAACACCTGCGTATCCAAGCAAAACACGAGTTTTTGCATCCATGGCTCCATCACTGTCCCAATGTTTTTCTATTTCGCCACTTACACGCTGTGCTGTTTCAACTCGTATTCTTTCGGCTTCTTTATCTTGTGGTAATGGAGCACTATCCATAACTCTTAAAAGAATAAATGATGCATCCTCCGATTTAAAATCAATATTCTCAAAATGCTCATTACCCTCTTCAGGGCAAATACGTGTTGCAATTAGAAAACATAAACTTGGTATACCGCCGACCTGCTGACGTGCACTATCATGAATAATGACTCTTGCCGTTTCATAATTAATGGAATAAAGGTCACCAACTTGTTCACTTGTTTGAATAAGCTTTTTAAATCTTTGCTTAGTTTCAACAAGCCGGTCATTGTTGCGCCTTATAACTAAAGCTTGCTCAACCCCAGTCATAACAAAAATTTTGGTTTGTATATTTAAATTGATTTTAAATTGCCGCTAAATGTACAGTTCATTATATCCAAGCAGGCTGTAACTCTAACCAATATTTGAGGTATTCATAGAATTATACTAATATACATATGCTTTACCAGTAATGTATATTTTTTTGAATGCAATCAAACTATTAAATCAATGTTTATGCGTAATATACTGAAAGTGATGATATTGAGTAATGATTGACTCAGTAATAATTACCTGAAAATGATCTAAATCAATATGTGTAGGATACTCAGCTATGCAGAATGCAATCAACAAGGAAAAATATTTAATCCTTCTTAACCTAAAACACTAAATGATTTTTGGGGGCTAAAATGCTGTACTTCTTTAATTACAAATTTTTGTAACATCCTTATATCATTAGGGCTGCTATATGCATTTGCATTGGTAATAAGGCAATTGCCATCAAGCCCCACATATTTAAAGAACTCAATTTTTTCAGAATTAGCTTTGGGTAGAGAAAACAACCCAACTATAGTTATAAACTTATAAACTTCATCTTTGGGCAGTTTAGCTTTTTCATTTTCCTTAAATTTAGCATCCATTATTATAATTAAATCGTCTTCGGTGGGAGTGTCATTGGCATCGGCCTTTTGAAAGGAAATGTCTGGATGATTTTCTTCAGAATCAAAAATTCCATCAATTTTAGTCCCAGCACATATTTGAAATTTCGGCACACCATCTTTTATGGCAATAAAATAGGGTTTCCCCGCTTTATCAGCGGCTGCTTGCGGAAATTTATATTCGAAATCCCCGGAACCTTTTTTAAATTCAATGTTATAAGTTACTTGTAAATCTGTTATTATACTGATGTAGCAATAAAATTCATAAATATAACAGTCAGTGGCAACTGCAATATTTTGTTCATTAATAACTGGGGCTAAAATATCCTTTGAATTATGCCAGACAGAAGCTTCACGCAGAAGATTTGCATAATCTCTCAGGTAAGTCATAAATTCTTTCATATTCGTAAATCGATTGGCCAAGTTTCGTTGGTGAATATCTGAAGGAAACGAGATTCAAGTTCGCTATTTTCACTAATCGCTTGATTTACATATTTCCTCAGGTCAGCTTTGCCTTGTAATTCAAAAATTTTTTTGAAAATTTGGGCTTGGGGATGTAGAGTATCTTCATTTCCAGTAGCAGGATTTCTAAAGCCAATATCCTCAATCGGAACAATATCGCTTAACTTATCCTCAATAAGATCATTAGTAGCAACGAGTAATCTGCCACGACTCAAAATGCGTCTATCTATGTAATCATAAAGAAAATCAAGACCTTTTTGAAGAGAAACTTCTTTAAAATCAATAGTTGAAAATTTGTTCATCGCCTCTAGCATGAATTCTAATTTATTTTGTCTTGGAATGGCATTAACTAACCTTCCAAAGACGGTTCTAGCTGCGTATATCCAACCATTAATTATAGTATTAAAATCATCTTGTGGAATAACTCTAAATTGTCGTCTAAAATGCACTATTGGTTTATTAAATCTATTAACTTCTTTCAAACTATATTCAAGATCGGAAAGTAAATTATTTTTCGTAAGCTTTTTAGTTATTGAAAAATCAAAGTGATGTACGAATATATCCTTAGGCGGAGGAAATCCATTTAAAATGTTTGAATCAATTTTTTCCTTAGATGGCTTTACTACTTCAACACTATTTACTTTTAATATTTTACCTTGACTTATAAATCGTAAATCCTCACTTTCCTTTTCAGGTTCCGCAATTATTAATAATGTCTTATCTCGTATTCCAAGATGCCTTTGCTCACTATTAATGCTAAATGAGCTACTAAAATTTACATCCTCCAAATCCCGAGTATTTGTAATGGAGACTTGGGCTCTATGAATATTTATAGAAATTGCGTCCATTGGGAAATATTGGGAGTTTTACTTTTTTTAAAGCTAACAATTACTGAAACCTAAATAGATCAACTGTATCTATTTCCAAACCATCTGCCAATTTAATAATACTGCTAAATTGTATATCCATCCTGCCATTTTCAATCCGGCTTATATCACCACGATCGATACCTGTTGCAGCTTCCAAATCTGACTGTGTAAGGCCTTTAACTGTCCTTAACCGGCGAACATTTTCACCGAACTGAACTATTTCCTTGTTATATCTTTTTGATTCCATAGTATAGAATCAGAAAGGTGTGGAAAAAGAATAAAAATTCGCGTGGGCTTAAGCCCACATTTAAAATAATTTACTATCTTTATTTCTGTAATAATTAGCCGAAATGACTCAAGTCAATATAAACAGCTCATAAGAGCGTCCTAAATACAAATAGTAACTTATTAAAGCGCATTTGCTTTAATTCCTGGTTCTGAAACTGCGACCTTCATTGATCACGGGAATAAGGTAAATCGCCTGCGTGAACTTTAGTACCTTACGCAACTAAAGAAACGTAGGCGTTCTTATTGTGATCACAGGGTGTCGCAGCCCTCAGAACCGGTAAGGACTAACCTACGTTTCTTTCTTTTCACCCGCCACCAAGCGCCGCAGATTTTCCTGCCCCCGGTTAGCCTTACATGACTTTCAATATTTTTCTTCATCCTTAATTGAATGTTATGTGTAATGAGGCTTCAACAATTCCCCCAAAAAATGTCATCCCTCCACAAAAATTGACGGCTGCAGAAATTGCCAATCCCTACCACGTTATTTACGAATTGTTTGACTTTGCCCATCTGCCCCGTATTCGGGAACTGTTATGGGAGTTCTTTAAAACCACAGTTATCGGAAATTACACACACAATTTGCATAGACGAGAGCGGGAACTGTTGGTAACGGTTTATGAAAAAATTGAAAAATTAGTGGAGGCTGCCCATATCATTAATGAAAAACAAAAGCAATCAAAAAAGCCCGTTTTTGAAACGTACCCGTTTTTACCTGAGAATATTGATTCGGTTAACCTGGCCAGACTAACCAAGATTTACCAAGTTGACACCGTATTGCATGAAAAATTAAAAGCAATTTCGGAATCCATTATCCGCATAACCAATGCAGAAAAACTGTTTTGGTCAGGGTTTACAATAAACCGCAGGAACAGGCCACAGTTTGATTTCATCGTGCTTTTACCAGCTAATGCCAAATACTCATTTAGTGATTACCTAACACAAGTGCAGGCAAAATGTAGTGAAATTGGATCGGTGCTCATTTGGTGCAATAAGATCAATGAGGTATATAAATATTTACGGGATGGCCATATTTTCTATTCAGCCGTCTGTTCAACAGACTTAATGGTATATGATAACAAACGGGTAACCCTGCCGGAAAAGCCTGTTATGGATATTTCTGCTATAAAGGTTCATGCCCGGAATATTTTCGATGATGCTTTTCTTAATGCAAGATCTTTCCTGGATGGTGCAGAATATTTCGCGACCACTGGCCAATATAAACCAGCGGCTTTTTTATTACATCAAACAACAGAACATGCACTTCGTGCATTATTGGTTTCCCTAACTGGATTGACAGCCTACGGACATAATTTGAAAACATTAATTAGGCATTCCTGTTTTTGCGCTCCTGATCTGGATACCATTTTTCCTAAAAACACCAACGAGGAAAAGGAATTATTCGATTTGCTCAATACGGCCTATGTTTCTGCAAGGTATAGTTCCAAATATGAAATTGGCCAGGATCAGGCAATGCTGCTACTTGACCGTGTAAATGCCATTCTCGCACAAACGGAGCAATCTTTTGAGGATAGGCTGAAAACGTTTGAAAACCTGATTTTATCGGAAAACAGGTAATTCGAATCGCTAACACAGCTAATGGCAACTTATTTAAAACTATTGGAGATTGCTGGTGAAAAGAAAACAACCGGCTTTCCAGAGGCCGTGAGTGTGCGTATAACGCCCACAGCAGCAAGATGTAAAATTGTCTAACAACTATTGTTTTTCCTTCAAGCCAGCCCTGTGTTGATTACAACACTACATCTTGCTCCCAAAGTACGGTCAACCGCAGCATTCGCATTTAGAAACTATACCGCTCATAGGTTTTTTCTTGTTCGGCGTGGATTATCTACACCTGCTGTTGTCAACAACACTACATCTTGCTCCGTGCATCCGAAGCACGGTCAACCACTGCACTTACAGTAGGTGGTATATTACTTCCAGGCCTTTATTCCTTATTTGGCTTGTCTTGAATCCATGCTAATTGTCCTATGAAAACTGTCTTTTTCCTGAAGTAATTTGTTTATTTCATCACTACTATAATAAATAGTGCCTCCGATTTTGGAGTATGGCAATGTGCCATTATTTCGCAGATTCTGAAGGGTGCCTGTTGAAATACCCAACAGCTTTTTAACATGGTAAGATTTGAGCCATTTAGTTGTTTGCCCTTTATTCTCTGTTAGAATTTGCCTTATATTTACCAGCAGGCTGGTTTTAAATGCCTCCAAATCTGCCAGGGTAACCAGTTGGTCACGGTATACAGATTTCATACCTGATGGATATAAGTTATGCACGTTGTTCATTTTTGTAAGATTTTATATCATTCAAATATCCGTTACCGAAAACAGTAAATCTCCGAGTTAAGGCCGAGCCTCGGGAAAATAATTTTTAAAAGTTCATTTCTGAACTTTGTTTTATTTAAAATAAATGATAATTTGAAATTATAGTAATTGAATAAATTTCACTAATGCCATTACCACAGATTGCCAACTTTGAAGAGCTTTTGACTTCATTTTTACGTATTACTCCGTCGGAGGAAACCTATGAATCTTTATTAGTAATACCGCCAATTAAAGCTAGGTTAGCAAATGGGATATTGCTAGATAAGAAAGGGAAGATGATTTGGTATAGAAGACATTCAAGTCTTTCAATTGAATCCCTAATAGAAAAGATCAAACATGAATTAAATAAAATTGGCCATTCAACTTCTGATCAACTTGCTAAATCACTTCTATACTTATTTACTTTTCATCCAAAACAAAAGACACATGGGGTTGAAGCTATTAATGAAATTTTAGAAATGCATACTTTCTCGGAAGTATCACAATTTTATATTCTAACAGATATAGAAATAGATAATTTTGTTCCAGTTTATTTCGATAATTTTTCCTTTGACATTTTAGACCTAAAGAGATTTTCTTATAAATGTGACAAAGCTGGCTCGGATTACTATCAGCTTTATGGGCAAGCTTTGATAGACAAACTATGCATTGAAAAAAAACGAATTGACAAAAAGATTATTAATTTGCATTTGTTTGCAGACAAATTTGTGAATTCGAGTGGAACTGAGTTTAAAGATGGAGTTTTGTATTATTTCGAATCCTTGTCCGCTGTTTTATATCATGAATTTTGGTTTGAATTTGCTGAACAGCAAAATCTTCACATTTCCTATGGTCTAGGTAACCTAAATGAAAGGCTCTTTAAAGAGAAAATATTGTCAAATTATGTTACATTTTATTTAAAAATACCTGTAAACGGTGTTAATAGAGGTTATGTTGTTCCTTCACAACTTGGGCGTCTCGAAATTGTAATGCATGAAAGTTTGGGCCGTGACATTAAAGAGTTTTATCAACGAATTAATCAAGAATTTTCGTTTTCTAATTTTTCTAATTTTGAAATCCATCAAACTTTTAAAACCTTTACCAATTTTATTGCTAAGGGATATAGGTATTTGGAAGATAATAAAAAAGATGAAGGCTTTTTGCATTTTGTTATTGCTTTTGATTTAGTATTTGGCGACAAAAACGAAAGCACTAAAACTGTAAGCAATAGATGTGCTTTATTGACGTTTTCAAATATGAATAATACGTATCAACAGCAAAAGATACTAATGAATGAAATTTATAATTCAAGAAGTAAATATGTTCATGAAGGACGTTCCGTTAAAGAGGAACATATTGACGTGGTGAAGCCAATTGCTAAAGAGATCATGCTCTGCTTCTTCCGGCTTCAAACAAGCGAAGAAAATAGAAATCAGTTAACAATTGAAAAATGGAAAAAGAAAATTGATTACGCTTGTAGTGCATTAGAAGCAGAGAAGCCGTTCACCGACGAGATAAAAATTGAAATTGGTTTGATTTGATATTTGTAGCGTAATAGCTAAGAATAGGATGTTTCAGGATTGATGGAATTCAATATAGGAATGTTTTATTAATGCTCTCCAATTCTCGCCAAAATGAAGGAATAATATGTGTTCAATTAACTTGCAATGCGAAAAGAAATATCCCTTTTCCATACGTTTTAATTCAAATGAGGTTATTGCCATATAATTAAAAGTTTTTGCCATAAGCCCTTTGCCTTTATTGTAGTTCATAATAATTTCTTTGGCAATTATCTTGTCGTCAATCATAGCTTGATGTAAGTGGCGCTCAATGAGAGATTCTAAATCCCAGCATTTTTGAATTCCTAAATCATACAATATTTGTAAAAGCCACTTGTATTCCTCAGTACCAATATCTCCACCACGCATTTTATTTCTTGCAGGCAAATGTTTTTTAAATATCCTTTTTAAGTTTTGAATATCTATTTTTTCTAAAGACACAGTTCGGAATTGAGTTTCATTTTTTAAATCGGATTCATTCGAAACCGATTTAAGTAATAATTCAAATTTTTGTTTATACTGTCTCCGATTTGTAAAGTCCGCATAAAGTTTACCTTTGAGAAAACCTGGTAAGATAACGTCTTCAATTAAGATAGGGAGAACGATTATCCTTTTTTCATCGATTTCTCGATTTGAAGCAATTTCCAATTCTTTTTTAACCCATTCACTTTTAACTGAAGTCTTTGACAAAATAGCAAGAACAAAATCTACTGTGTCGATTCCCTCCCTTATTTTTTCAATCAGTGAATCCCCAATATTTATTTTTCTTTCATCAAGCCAAACTTGATGTCCAAAATTTTCAAGGTCTGAGGTCAGTCTAAGGGCGAAACTTTTATTGGCTGTTGAATAACTAATAAAGATGTTGCTCATCTGGTTTAGTAATTTAATAAGTCTACACAAAATTTCAGAAATGATTTTTTATGAACTAAAAAAACAGCATGTTTTTTTAAAAATTAGAAAATATCTAACTCCCGCGTAAAATTGAAAGTTATCTAAGGAATTGATTTGTTCGTTAGAAACTGTATAAGATTGAGTTTGCGTATTTTTTTATCAGCAGGAAATTACTGAAATTTTGTCTTATGTATTTAGATGTCTGCGGGCTCGCCATTTCACTTTAATTTGAATCTCCTCTCAAACGCCTCCATATCCATTCCCACCTTCGCATTCACCACATGCGCATAGATCATAGTGGTAGTTATTTTCGTATGACCCAGTAGCTTTTTAATGGTTTCGATGGGAACGCCGTTCATTAATAGGAGAGTGGCGAACGTATGCCGGGCCAGGTGAAAGGTGAGATGTTTTTTAATGCCGACAGTTTCGGCAATCAGTTTCAACTGCCGGTTTACTTCCTGATTGGAAGTGTAGGGAAACACCTTCTGCCGCTGGCTGGCGGCAGGGTGGTTTTTGTATTTTTCCAGAATGGCTAGTGCTGGTGAAAGGAGAGGGATATCTACCCGGATCTCGGTTTTCATCCGGTTGGTATATATCCAATATCGGCCCTGGGTGTCAGGTGCTATCTGGTCGGGTGATAATTCAATGAGGTCACAATAGGCAAGACCGGTATAACAGCTAAAAATAAACAGGTCTTTTACTTCCTGCAAGGAAGCGGTAACAAACACCTGGTTTTCGATGGCCTTTATTTCAATTTCTGTTAGGAATTCCCGCTCTTTTCGTTTGAATTTTAATTGATACTGATCAAATGGATTTTTGGGCAGCCAATCCATTTTACAAGCCCAGTTTATCACCCGTTTTAATCTTTCCATATGTTTCATAGTGCCGTTCTGGGTACAGGGATCACCATTGTGAATAGGATTTGTGCGAACATATAACTCGAACGATGAAATGAATTCATAATTAAGTTGCCTCAGGTATATATCACCACCGGGAAACCGGTTGTTTATAAATTCTTTTAGGTATTTGACCGTGGTGAAATAGTTCTTCATGGTGCCCCATTTCAACGAAGCTGCCATTTCTTTGTTATGTTGCGTAAACACTTCTATCAGTGTTTTTTGCTTTATTGGTTCGCCCTGGCCCAGGTAAGCGTTTTTGACTACTTCGGCTGTTATCACCATTTCCTGCCGTTCCAGGTTGCGATAATGGTTAATGATCTTGGCTCGCACTTCTTCTAAGTAAGTGTTCAGTTGTTTTAGGTCTTCATTCTTTGACTTGGCAAGCCCTCGGGCAGTGTTCCAATCTTCTTTCTTCAAATAGCATTTTAACGCCAGCTCGCACCGGCTCTTATTTACAACGATCCTTACATAAACAGGTGATTTGCCATTCACCTGCCGGCTCTGACGCAATGTAAAATGAACGCCGAATGTGTTTGTGTTCTTCATACTGTTTTCATTTTGATTGAATGAATTCAGCTCTTTAATCGCTTACCGAACACGAAAAATGAATACAAAACACACTAGATTGAATCAAATCTCACGAACAGAATAATTTGACAACCAGGTGCTTAAATCGGTTCTGGTGAACAAATTTATGTTCACCTCTTATTCGAACCGCTGTTCACCTCTTTGTTCACCTGAGATTTGAACAACTTTGTAATAAACTGATATGGAAAGTTGAAAAAAAGCGCATAAACAGTGGAGTTTATGCGCCTTTGGGTGAGTTTGTGACCTTACTAGTCGGGCAGACAAGATTCGAACTTGCGACCCCTACGTCCCGAACGTAGTGCGCTACCGGGCTGCGCTACTGCCCGAAAATTAAGTTTTCGGGTTGCAAATATAGCTAAATTCTATATTACTCAACAAATTACGGCTTTTCCAGCGCTTTTCCGGCCATCAGGATGAGTACAGTCAATGCCCCTTTGCCCATCTATATTAAAAGCCGTATTATTACGCAACCAAAAATCAAAATCTATGACAAAGGCTGAGCTGGCAGCAATAACCGTTTGGGATGAATATCAGTTAGGCAACCTATCTCTTTTTATACCTCTGTTTAACGATACACTGAAAATTGTTCTGTTCCCTGAATTAGACCAGACTCCTGAGGTAACAGATAAAATGGTCGCTATCATCAATGACCTGCTCCAGTTAAAGCAGGATCAGCTTGGTCGCGTAAAAGAATTACTGTGGGAAGAATGCCTGTTTGCCTTTCATGTGGCTGATTACGGAGTGGAACAAATGGAAGGAGAAAGCCATGTTGAAGCACATCTCAGAGAATTTGAAATCAGTAATGCAGAAGATGCGTTTGCCAAAAGCAGCATCAAGGAAATCCACATATCTGATAAGTTTAAAAACAGATACGCAGAAATTAAGGTAGATACCGGGTCAAACAACTATATCAGCCTGGTCGTGAAAAATGGACGTATAGTCGACTTTGGCGATGATGGCGTTTATTTAGGCTGGTTTGAAGAAGATGACCTTTACCTTCACAAAAAAAGACAGCAAATATTAGCTGAATAAGCATTCGATTAAGCATGGGCACTCCCTGTTTGTGTTCAGGTGCTTTAGCAACTACTGTTTTACCGTCCCAGTTGCGAAATACGATCTCTTTTCCGAGACTTCCTTTGAATTTGCCAGTGATTACACTGTTATTTGAATGTGCCATAAAATTACTTTGTTTTATCAATGAATAAATTTGTTTGCTTTACCGGTCGCTGCCAGGGAGAGGGTTTGCGGGTTCGCTCTTCCCGTTAGCCCTGAGCGAAAACTCCATCGGCAGTGACTGATACAGCAAATCTACATTGCCGGCCTACTGTCTTTTTCAAAAATGTGACGGTGTTCGATAAGTGGTGTGA
>Ga0105239_10002281_pt1 | contig 24489 bp, 19 predicted proteins | sample KBSC44metaG_FD_92761 | JGI IMG/M metagenome (GOLD analysis project Ga0105239, IMG submission 92761) | Corn rhizosphere microbial communities from Kellogg Biological Station, Michigan, USA - KBS C4-4 metaG | ecosystem: Host-associated > Plants > Roots > Rhizosphere > Soil | place: Michigan, USA...
AAGAAGTCGGTGGTCGGCCTGGTCATCCCGACCGGGTATTCCTTCAACCTCGACGGGACCTCGATCTACCTGACGATGGCGGCGGTCTTCATCGCGCAGGCGACGAACACGCCGATGACCCTGGGCCAGCAGCTGACCTTGCTGCTGGTGCTGCTGCTGACCTCCAAGGGCGCGGCCGGCGTGACCGGCAGCGGCTTCATCGTGCTCGCGGCAACGCTCTCGGCCGTCGGCCACGTGCCGGTGGCGGGCCTGGCGCTGATCCTCGGCATCGACCGCTTCATGTCCGAAGCGCGCGCGCTGACCAACCTGGTCGGCAACGGCGTCGCGACGATCGTCGTCGCGAAATGGACGGGGGACCTCGACGAGAAGCGTTTGACGCAGCAGCTGAACCACGAGACACCGGCCGATGCCGACGAGCCGGAGGCGGTGCTGGACAGCGTCGAGCACCACATGCCGGTCGCCCGCTGAGCCGGCATGAACGCTCCCAAGAATTCCGGCGCCGCCGCGGCCACCGGCGCGCACCAGGTCGTGATCGTCGGCGGCGGTGCCGGCGGCCTCGAGCTGGCGACCGCCCTCGGCGACAAGTTCGGCCGCGGCAGGCGCATCGCGGTCACGCTGATCGACAAGACGCGCTCCCACATCTGGAAGCCCAAGCTGCACGAGATCGCCGCCGGCAGCATGGACATCGGCGTGCACGAGGTCGACTTCCTGGCCCAGTCGCACTGGCACCACTTCCGCTACCGCATCGGCGAGATGACCGGGCTCGACCGTGAGCGCCGCGAGGTGCAGGTGGCGGCCTTCGTCGATGAAGGCGGTGAGCACGTCACGCCGCAGCGCACGGTGCGCTACGACACGCTGGTGATCGCGGTCGGCAGCCAGAGCAACGACTTCGGCACCCCGGGCGTCAACGAGCATGCGATGAAGCTCGAATCGATGGCGGATGCGCGCCAGTTCAACCGGCGGCTGGTCAACGCCTGCATCCGCGCGCATGCGCAGCCGGAGGCGCTGGCCGCGCACCAGCTGCAGGTGGCGATCATCGGCGCGGGCGCCACCGGGGTCGAACTGGCGGCCGAGCTGCACCGCACGACGCGCGAGGTGGTGGCCTATGGACTCGACCGCATCGATCCCGACAAGGACATGCGCCTGCACCTGATCGAGGCCGCCGAGCGGGTGCTGCCGGCGCTGCCGGCACGCATGTCCAGCGCCACCGAGGCGCTGCTGAAGCGGCTCGGCGTGGTGGTGCACACGCGCGCCAAGGTGGCCGAAGTGGTCGCCGATGGCGTGTTGCTCGCCGACGGCCGCAAGATCGCCGCCGAGCTGGTGGTCTGGGCCGCGGGGGTCAAGGCGCCGCCGTTCCTGAAGGATCTGGCCGGGCTGGAGAGCAACCGCATCAACCAGCTGCTGGTCAGGCCGACATTGCAGACGACGCGCGACGATGCGATCTTCGTGATGGGCGATTGCGCCGCCTGCCCCTGGCCCGAAGGCAATGCGGGTCAGGGCGGCTTCGTGCCGCCGCGCGCGCAGGCAGCCCACCAGCAGGCTTCGCACATGTTCCAGCAGATCAAGCGCCGCGTGGCCGGGCGTCCGCTGAGCGACTACCGCTACCGCGACTTCGGCTCGCTGGTCTCGCTCGGCAGCGGCGGCACCGTCGGCAACATGATGGGCGGCCCGGTCGGCGGCAGCCTGATGATCCAGGGGTATTTCGCGCGCCTGATGTACCTCTCGCTCTACAAGATGCACGAGCTCTCGCTGCATGGGTTCCCGAAGGTCGCGCTCGAGACCCTGGCCCGAATGATCACGCGGCGAACCGAGCCGCACGTGAAGCTGCACTGATTCTCACCCCCACCGTCACATCAAGGAGATAAGACCATGGAAGACATCGTCATCGTCGCCGCGGCGCGCACCGCCGTCGGCAAGTTCGGCGGAACGCTTTCGAAGACACCCGCGCCCGAGCTCGGCGCCGCCGTCGTGCGGGCGCTGCTGGAGCGCGCCAGGCTCTCCGGCGAGCAGATCGACGAGCTGATCTTCGGCCAGGTGCTGACCGCCGGCTCCGGGCAGAACCCGGCGCGCCAGACGGTGATCAAGAGCGGCCTGCCGCAAGGCGTGCCGGCGCTGACGATCAATGCGGTCTGCGGCTCCGGCCTGAAGGCGGTGATGCTCGCGGCGCAGGCTATCCGCGACGGCGACTCCGAGATCGTCATCGCCGGCGGCCAGGAGAGCATGAGCCTCTCGCCGCACGTCCTGCTGAACTCGCGCGAAGGCCAGCGCATGGGCGACTGGAAGCTGGTCGATTCGATGATCACCGACGGGCTGTTCGACGTCTACAACAAGTACCACATGGGCATCACCGCCGAGAACGTCGCGAAGAAGTACGAGGTGAGCCGCGAGAAGCAGGATGCACTGGCGCTCGCCTCGCAGCAGAAGGCCGCCGCGGCGCAGGAAGCCGGCAAGTTCAAGGACGAGATCGTGCCGGTCAGCATCGCGCAGAAGAAGGGCGACCCCATCGTCTTCGCGAGCGACGAGTTCATCAACAAGAAGACCAGCGCCGAAGCGCTCGCCGGCCTGCGCCCCGCGTTCGACAAGGCGGGCACGGTGACTGCAGGCAATGCTTCCGGCCTGAACGACGGCGCGGCCGGCGTGGTGCTGATGACGGCGCAGAAGGCGCAGCAGCTGGGCCTGACGCCGCTCGGCCGCATCGCGAGTTACGCGACGGTTGCGCTCGACCCGTCGATCATGGGCATGGGGCCGGTGCCTGCCTCGCGGAAGGCCTTGCAGCGCGCGGGCTGGAAACCGCAGGACCTGGACCTGCTCGAGATCAACGAGGCCTTCGCCGCCCAGGCCTGCGCGGTCAACAACGAGATGGGCTGGGACACGAGCAAGGTCAACGTCAACGGCGGCGCGATCGCGATCGGCCACCCGATCGGCGCCTCCGGCTGCCGCATCCTCGTGACGCTGCTGCACGAGATGGCGCGGCGCGATGCGAAGAAGGGCATCGCCAGCCTGTGCATCGGCGGCGGCATGGGCGTCGCGCTGACGATCGAACGCTGAACACTCGCATTCACGACGACAAAAGGAGAAAGACATGAGCAATGCATCGACAGCACGGCGCGTGGTGCTCGTCACCGGCGGCATGGGCGGCCTGGGCGAGACCATCTGCATCAAGATGGCCGACGCCGGCTACCGGGTGGTCGCGACCTATTCGCCCGGCAACACGAAGCACGCCGAATGGGTGGCGCAGATGAAGGCCCAGGGCCATGAGGTGCTGGCCGTGCCCTGCGACGTGGCCGACATCGAGTCCTGCGCCAAGGCGGTGGCCGAGGTGCAGCAGAAGCTCGGCGCGATCGACGTGCTGGTCAACAACGCCGGCATCACGCGCGACATGACCTTCAAGAAGATGGACAAGGTCAACTGGGATGCGGTGATGCGCACCAACCTCGACAGCCTGTTCAACATGAGCAAGCAGGTGGTCGACGGCATGGTCGAGCGAGGCTGGGGCCGGGTCATCAACGTCTCGTCGGTGAACGGCTCGAAGGGCGCCTTCGGCCAGACCAACTACTCGGCCGCAAAGGCCGGCGTGCACGGCTTCACCAAGGCGCTGGCGCTCGAGGTGGCGAAGAAGGGCGTGACCGTCAACACCATCTCCCCGGGCTACATCGGCACGAAGATGGTGACGGCCATCCCGAAGGAGGTGCTCGACAGCAAGATCCTGCCGCACATCCCGGTCGGCCGGCTGGGCAAGCCGGAGGAAGTCGCCGGGCTGATCATCTACCTGGCCTCGGAAGAAGCTGCGTTCGTGACCGGCGCGAACATCGCGATCAACGGCGGCCAGCACATGCAATGATGCGCGGTGGGGCGCGGCGTGCCCGCCCCGCCCATTTCGCTGCCCATCCTCAGGGGAAACGCATGGCCTCGGCTTTCAACGTGCCGGACGAGTTCGTCCGCGGCTTCTTCACCTCGGGCCAGACCCTGCTGCAGGCCTTTTCCGGCACCGGCGGCTCGGGGCTGGCCAAGGTGCAGGCGCACTACTGGGAACAGCAGATGGCGCTGTGGATGGGCATGCTCGCCAGCGCCGGGGGCCAGGCCCGGGAGCCGGTGGTCGCCCCGGAGCGCGGCGACCGCCGCTTCAGCGCCGAGGGCTGGCGCGACAACCCCTGGTACAGCTGGCTGAAGCAGACCTACCTGCTGAACTCGCGCCTGCTCGGCGACATGATCGACAGTGCCGAGCTCGACGAGAAGCAGAAGCACAAGCTGCGCTTCTACGCACGCCAGTTCATCGACTCGATGAGCCCGGCAAATTTCGCGGCGACCAACCCGGAAGCGATGAAGTCCGCGATCGAGTCCCAGGGCGAGAGCCTGCGCGCCGGTTTCGCCAACCTGCTCGGCGACATGAAGAACGGCCGCATCGCGATCACCGACGAGACGGCTTTCGAAGTCGGCCGCAACGTCGCGGTCTCCAAGGGCTCGGTGGTGTTCGAGAACGCGCTGTTCCAGCTGATCCAGTACGCCCCGCTGAGCGACGAGGTGACAGAGCGGCCGCTGCTGATCTTGCCGCCCTGCATCAACAAGTTCTACATCCTGGATCTGCAGCCGGAGAACTCCTTCGTGCGCTTCGCGGGCGAACAGGGCATGACGGTGTTCCTGGTGTCCTGGCGCAACCCCGATGCCGAGCTGGCCGGCACCACCTGGGAGGACTACCTCGAGTCCGGCGCGATGAAGGCGATCGAGGTCGCGCGGGCGATCAGCGGCGCGGACAAGATCAACGCGCTGGGCTGGTGCGTCGGCGGCACGATCCTGTCGTCGGCGCTCGCGGTGATGCGGTCGCGCGGCGACGAGTCGGTCGCCAGCCTGACCTTGCTGACCACGATGCTCGACTTCCGCGAGCCGGGCGACCTGGGCGTCTTCATCGACGAGCAGGGGGTGGCGCAGCGCGAGCAGACGATCGGCGGCGGCGGCATCTATCCGGGCAAGGAACTCGGCTTCGTCTTCCAGACGCTGCGCGCCAACGACCTGATCTGGCCGTACGTCGTCAGCAACTACCTGAAGGGCAAGTCGCCGCCGGCCTTCGACCTGCTCTACTGGAACGCCGACGCCACCAACCTGCCCGGCCCGATGTATGCCTGGTACCTGCGCAACACCTACCTGGAGAACAATCTCTGCGTGCCGAACCGGCTGACGCTCTGCGACACGAGCATCGATCTCGGCAGGATCGACATGCCGAGCTACGTGCTGGCGACGCAGGAGGATCACATCGTGCCGTGGCGCTCGGCCTACCGCTCGACACGATTGCTCGGCGGAGCGACGCAGTTCGTGCTCGGCGCCAGCGGCCACATCGCCGGGGTGATCAACCCCGCGTCCAAGAACAAGCGCAGCTACTGGATCGACGGCACGCTCGGGGACGACCCGCAGCAGTGGCTGGCGACGGCCAAGCCGGTCGAGGGCAGCTGGTGGACGCACTGGATGCAGTGGCTGAAACCGCTGGCCGGCAAGCCGGTCGCGGCACGCAAGCGGCTCGGCAACACCAAGTACAAGCCGATCGAGCCGGCGCCCGGGCGCTACGTGAAGGCGCGCGCCGATTGAGCGGGATGGTGCCCCCCGGCCACGAAGTACCGCGGCCGACCCCCCGTGGGGGCCGCCGGCCGCTTCGGAGCGGCCGAGCGCTGGCCGGCGCGCCGCCGTGAGACTCCCACCCTCCAAGAGGCCATCCTGACTGGCGCAGCACGTCGTCTGCTGCTCGGCGCGAGTGCCGCGCTCGCCGCCATCCTGGCGGCCGCGTTGATCGCTGACGGCATCGCGATGCGCTCCGGCCTCGATCACCTGCACGAAGCGGCGCAGCACCGGCTCGACATGATCGCGGCGCAGCTCGACAGCCAGCAGGCGCGCTTCGACTACCTGCCTTCGCTGCTGGAGATGACGCCAGGCGTGTTCAGCCTGCTCGACGCGCCGAACGACGCCGCGCTGCGCCGGGAGGTCAACCAGTACCTGCACGGCATCAATGCGACCGCCGGCGCCGCCAACCTGTACGTGCTCGACAGCGGCGGCCGGGGCCTGGCGGCATCCGACTGGAACGAGCCCGGGACGCCGGTCGGCGCCGACCTGTCGTTCCGTCCCTACGTGAAGGACGCGCTGGCGCGCGGCAGCGGGCGCTTCTACGGCGTCGGCTTCACCAGCGGCCGTGCCGGCTACTTCCTTTCGTACGCACTGCTCGACCACGGCCGGCAGCGCGGCGTCGCCACCGTCAAGGTCGACCTCGAGGGCCTGGAGCCGGCCTGGCGCAAGCTGCCGGGCAGCGTGCTGCTGGCCGACGAGCGCGGCGTGAGCATCCTGTCCTCGCGCGAGGACTGGAAGTACCGGCCGCTCGCCGTACTGAGCCCGCAGATGCTCGCCGATATCGCGCAGACGCGGCCTTACGGCCAGGCGCCGCTGGCGCCCTTCGGGTGGGACGTGCAGCAGCGCGTGGCCGCCGATGCGGAGATCGTCCAGCTGGCGGATACGCGCTACCTGGCGAGCACGCGCAGCGTCAACAAGGGCCTGTGGCGCCTGCTGGTGCTGGACGACACCGCGCCGGTGCGCGGCACCGCCGTGCTGACCGGCGTGACGGCTGCGCTGGCGATGGCCGTGCTCTGGTTGCTCGGCGTCACGCTTTGGCAGCGCCAGCGCGCGCTGCGCCAGCGCGCCGCGAGCCGGGATGCGCTGCAGGCGGCGCACGACAGCCTCGAGTCCAAGGTGGCGCTGCGCACCGTCGAACTGCGCGACGCCAATCTGTCGCTGGCCGAGGAAGTCGAGACGCGCAAAGCCATCGAGGCCGACCTGCTGGCGACGCAGAACGAACTGGTGCATGCCGGCAAGATGGCGGCGCTGGGCCAGATGTCGGCCGGCATGGTGCACGAGCTCAATCAGCCGCTGGGAGCATTGCGCACCCTCTCGGACAACGCCTGCGTGCTGCTCGAGAAGAACCGCCTCGGCGACGTGCGCGGCAACCTGCAGCGCATCGCCCACCTGGTGGACCGGCTCGGCCGGCTAACCTGGCAGCTCAAGGCCTTCGCCCACAGGAGTCGCGGGCCGGGCGCGCCGGTGGCGGTTCATCAGTTGATCGCGAACGCGCAGTTCCTGGTCTCGCAGCGCCTGCGCGACCACGGCGTGGAGCTGGACGTGATCGTCGAGCCTGCGGACCTGGCGGCGCTCGCCGACGACGTGCGGCTCGAACAGGTCCTGGCCAACCTGCTCGGCAACGCCATCGATGCGATGGCCGATGCGCCGGTGCGCCGCCTCGTCGTCGACGCGCACGCCGCCGAGGATCGCTGCATCATCCGCGTGATCGACTCCGGTCCGGGCATCCGTGCGGATATCCTTGCCCGGCTGTTCGAGCCCTTCGTCACCAGCAAGCCGGCAGGTGCCGGCCTGGGGCTGGGGCTGATGATTTCGGCCCACATCGCGCGCGAGTTCGGCGGCAGCCTGCGCGCCGCCAATCTCGACGCGGGCGGGGCCTGCTTCACGATCGACCTCCCGCTCGTAAGTACTGAGAGCCCCGAGGACTCGGCAAGCCGAGTCCGCCCCCCGAGGGGGTCAAGGAACCTCGGGAGCGGCCCTTCGGTTCCTTGAGGAGCCACCAGATGTCTGAGGAATCCACCGTCCGCGTGATCTTCGTCGAGGACGACGAGGATGTGCGCATGGGCAGCGCGCAGGCGCTGGAACTCGCCGGCTTCGAGGTCGAAGGCTTCGCCTCGGCCGAGCCGGCCCAGGCCCGCATCGTGGCCGGCGTGCCGGCGGTGGTGCTGTGCGACGTCAAGCTGCCGGGGATCAGCGGCACCGAATGGCTGCCCCGCATCCGCGCCATCGACGCCGACCTGCCGGTGATCCTCGTGACCGGCCACGGCGACATCGCGATGGCGGTGCAGGCGATGCGCGAAGGCGCCTACGACTTCATCGAGAAGCCGTTCCCGTCGGAGCAACTGGTGGCCGTCGTGCGGCGCGCCGCCGACAAACGCCAGCTCACGCTGCGCGTGCGGGCGCTGCGCGACCAACTGGAGAACTGGCACGGCATCCAGGCGGCCCTGATCGGGCGCTCGCAGCAGATGGAGCGCGTGCGCCGCACCGTGCTGACCCTGGCGGCCACGTCAGCCGATGTGGTGATCTACGGCGAGACCGGCACCGGCAAGGAACTGGTGGCGCGCTGCCTGCACGAGCACAGCGACCGGCGCCGCGCGAACTTCGTTCCGCTGAACTGCGGCGGCTTGTCCGAGGCGCTGGCCGAAAGCGAACTCTTCGGCCACGATGTCGGCGCCTTCACCGGTGCCAGCCGGATGCGCATCGGCAAGTTCGAGCATGCGCAGCACGGCACCCTGTTCCTCGACGAGATCGAGAGCATGCCGATGGCCATCCAGATCAAGTTCCTGCGCGCGCTGGAGGAACGCAGCGTCGAACGCCTCGGCACGAACAAGGCGATCGCGATCGATTGCCGCGTCATCGCCGCCGCCAAGGACGACCTGAAGGTGCTCAGCGACAAGCAGAAGTTTCGTGCGGACCTCTACTACCGCATCGGCGTGGCCTTCATCGAACTGCCCAGCCTGCGGGACCGGCGCGAGGACATCCCGTTGCTGTTCGAGCATTTCACGCTGCTCGCGGCCAGCCGCTTCCAGCGCGCCACGCCCGAGCTCAGCAGTGCGCAAATGGGGGAGCTGCTGGCCTATGCCTGGCCGGGCAACGTGCGCGAATTGCGCAACGTGGCCGACCGCTTCGTGCTCGGTCTGCTCGGCGACCGGTTGACCCCTGCCAGCGGCGAAGAAGCGCTGCCGACGAACCTGCCGCAACAGATCGAGCGATTCGAACGCTCGATGATCAGCGACGAATTGCGCCGCCACCACGGCGACATCGCGGCCGCGGCGAAGGGGCTCGGGCTGCCGAAGCAGACGCTGTACGACAAGCTGCGGCGCCTCAAGATCACGATCGACGAGTATCGGACGGAAGACTGAGCGATCCCGCGTCAGTCGTCTTCCGCCGCCAGGCTCGCAAGATGGAAACACAGCAGCGCGACGAGACCCGAGATCACCGCCAAGGTCCAGGCCAGCCGGCGCCCGTGCCACAGCGAGGCGACCCATCGCTGGAACTGGAACATCATCACGGCGGACTTGCCGCCCAGCCGCTCCAGCTGCTGCATCTCGCGCGGGTCGTTCGCCTCCTGCGCAAAGGTCTGCCCGCCGGCGATGCGATAGCCGAGCGCATCGCCGTCGGCCGAAGCCGGCGCGCTGGCATAGACCACGGCCGCGGCGCCCAGGCCGAGGCCGAGCACGATGGCGCCCGCGCGGCGGAGGCGGCGTGGAAGTCTCGAATCGCTGGCCGGCATGCACGTCCTTTTCTGGCTTGGGCGCATGCTACCGCCGCAACTTGACCTCACGCGCCGCCTGCGCCGAGCGTTGCGCGAGTCCGCGCACCTCGCTGGCGACGACCGCGAAGCCGCGGCCCTGCTCGCCGGCACGTGCCGCTTCGACCGCGGCATCACAGTCCTCCCTGCGCTCGTGCGCGAGCCGAGAAGCCGATTGGCGATGTTGACATAGCTCTGTGCTAACCTTTTCGGCGTGAAGACACTCCGCATCTGCCTGCTGTTGCTGCTCGCCGCGCTGCTGCCGGTGCGCGGCGTCGTCGCTGCGGCAATGAACTGTCCGCCTGCCTTGCACGGCATGCAGGGCGAAGCGTCCATCGCTGCCGGCTCGACGCATGACCACCATGCGATGCGCGAGGCCCCCGATCACGGCCGTCACGAAGCCGCGGGCCAGCCCGACAGCGCCGGCAAATGCCATCTGTGCTGCGACTTCTGTTCCGCGCCGCTGATGCCCGGCAGCGCGTCGCGGCTGCCTGTTCCGCAGGACTGGTCGCCGATGTCCTTCCCCGATCTCCTCGCCCCGGCCCCGAGCTTCCTCTCGGGCGGCCAGGAGCGCCCACCCCGAAGCACCTGACCCGGCAAGGCCTCCGCGGGAGGCCCGCAAGCGCTCGCGCGGACGCCGCGCGTGCATCGGCTGGCCGGACGTCGTCCGGGCCGGCGCCATCAAGGCTTCGACAATGACTCTTCCTCTTCACCGCCTGGCGAGGCGGCGCAGCGCGCCGTCCGCCGTCATGGCCGCGATCCTGCTGCTGTCAGGCTGCGCGTCGTTCTCGCCGGACGGCGGCTTCGACAAGGTCGCCGAGCTGACGAAAGAAAGAACCGGGCAGGCCACGCGCTGGCAGCGCAACGACGGCGAGAAGGACACGGCCCAGGCCCGCATCGCCGAGCTGCTCGCGCAGCCGCTGAGCGCGGATAGCGCCGTCGAACTCGCTTTGCTGAACAACCGCGGCCTGCAGGCCAGCTTCGCGGAACTCGGCATCGCCGAATCGGAGCGGGTGCGTGCCGGCCGCCTCGCCAATCCCACGATCTCGTTCAGCCATCTCAGCGGTGGCGGCATCACCGAGATCGACCGCTCCGTCCTGTTCGACGTGCTCGGGTTGATCACGATGCCGCTCGCACGCGAAGCCGAGGCCCGGCGCTTCGAAGCGGTGCAGTACCGGGCCGCGGCGGACGCCGTCGGCATCGCGGCCGAAGCGCGCCGCGCCTTCTTCGAGGCGGTCGCAGCCCAGGTCCTGCTCGGCTACGGGCTGCAGGTCAAGGATGCGGCCGACTCGTCGAACGAGCTGGCGCGCCGCATGGCCGAGGCCGGCAACTTCAGCCCGCTCGCGCGCATGCGCCAGCAGGCCTTCGATGCCGAAGCCGGCGCGCGGCTGGCGCGTGCCCGGCACCAGTCGATCGCCGCGCGCGAGCGGCTGGTGCGGCTCCTGGGGCTGTCGGGCGAACAGCTGGCCTTCGAGCTTCCGCAGCGCCTGCCCGATCTGCCGCCGGAGCCGCAGCAGCCGAAAGACGCCGAGCAGACCGCGATGGACAAGCGCCTCGACGTGCAGACGGCCCGGCGCTCGACCGAGGCCACCGCCAAGGCGCTCGGCCTGAGCCGCGCCACCGGCTTCGTCAACGTGCTGGATGCCGGCTACGCCAACAAGAGCCAGAGCGGAGAAGCGCGGCAGAACGGCTACACGATCGAACTGAGCTTGCCGCTGTTCGACTTCGGCGCCGCGAATGTCGCGCGTGCCGAAGCGAGCTACATGCAATCGGTGCATCGCACGGCCCAGGTGGCGATCGATGCACGTTCCGAAGTGCGCGAATCGTATTCGGCCTACCGCACCGTCTACGAGTTGGCGAGGCACTACCGAGACGAGGTCGTGCCGCTCGCCAAACGCATCTCCGACGAGAACCAGCTCCGCTACAACGGCATGCTGATCAGCATCTTCGACCTGCTGGCCGATACGCGCGAGCAGATCGCCGGCGTCAGCGCCGGCATCGAAGCGCTGCGCGACTACTGGCTCGCCGAGACCGACCTGCAGTCCGCGTTGACCGGCGGCACGCCGCGCGCCGCGAGCGCGATCAACCCATGAAAGACACCATGAACAACCGCAGAAGCTTTTTACGCGCGGCTGGCGCCGGTGCGCTCGGCGCCGCCGCGGTGAGCCGGGCCGCGGCCGCGTCGCTGCCCGAAGCCGTGAGCCAGACCTCGCCGGCGATGCAGCCGCCGCGAGCCCCGGAGACCGGCCGCCCCTTCGATCCGGTCGTGACCTTGAACGGATGGTCGCTGCCGTGGCGCATGAAGGACAGCGTCAAGGAGTTCCATCTCGTCGCCGAGCCGGTGCAGCGCGAGCTCGCGCCCGGCATGAAGGCCAATCTGTGGGGCTACAACGGCACCAGCCCCGGCCCGACGATCGAGGCGGTCGAAGGCGACCGCGTGCGCATCTTCGTGAGCAACCGGCTGCCCGAAGCCACCAGCATCCACTGGCACGGCATGCTGCTGCCCTCGGGCATGGACGGCGTCACCGGCCTGAGCCAGCCCGGCATCGGACCGGGCAAGACCTTCGTCTATGAATTCGTGCTGACGCGCGCGGGCACCTTCATGTACCACCCGCATGCCGACGAGACCTTGCAGATGGCGATGGGCATGATGGGCTCGTTCATCGTGCACCCGAAGGACCGGCGCCGGCACAAGGTCGACCGCGACTTCGTGCTGCTGCTCGCCGCCTACGACATCGATCCCGGCGCCGCGACGCCGCGGGTCAACACGATGCTCGACTTCAACCTGTGGACCTGGAACAGCCGCGTGTTCCCCGGCATCGACCCCTTGGTGGCGCGCAGCGGCGACCGGGTGCGCATCCGCGTCGGCAACCTGACGATGACGAATCATCCGATGCATCTGCACGGCCATCATGTCGAGGTCACCGGCACCGATGGCGGATGGGTGCCGAAGTCGGCGCGCTGGCCGGAGGCGGCGGTCGACGTCGCGGTCGGCCAGATGCGCGCCTTCGAGTTCGACGCGACCGCGGGCGACTGGGCCTTCCATTGCCACAAGTCGCACCACACGATGAATGCGATGGGCCATGAGGTGCCGACGATGCTCGGCGTCGACCAGCGCGCGGTGGCCGAGAAGATCCGGCGCCTGGTGCCCGGCTACATGCAGATGGGAGAGAACGGCATGCACGAGATGGCGGAGATGGAGATGCCCTTGCCCGACAACACGCTGCCGATGTCCACCGGCGACGGGCCGTTCGGCGGCATCGGCATGGGCGGCATGTTCAGCGTCGTGAAGGTGCGCGACGACGTGAAGCCCGGCGACTACCAGGACCCGGGCTGGTTCAGGCATCCGCCGGGGACGGTGGCGCGCGAGTACACCGAAGCGCTGGCGCCGCCGGTGCGCGGCGCGGCTCCGGCCGCGGACGGGCGAAGCCTCGACGTGCGCAAACCCGCGGGACACGCTCATGATCATGAATAAGGCCTCGACGGCGCTGGCCGCCTTGTTTCTCGTCACCGCGGCGCGGCTGGCGTCCGCCCATGCCACGCTGCTCGACTCGACGCCGAAGAACGGCGAGACGGTCGCGGCGCCGCTCGCGGAAATGCGCCTGAAGTACAACGAGCCGCTGGAAACCGGCTTCAGCCAGGTCCGCCTGTTCGGGCCTGACGGCAAGCCGGTGAGCGTCGGCAAGCTCCGCGCGGTCGATGGCGAAGCCGGCACCGTGTTGCTGCCCTTGCCGGGTCTCGCGCCCGGTGCCTACAAGGCGCAGTGGTCGGCGATGGGGCGCGACGGCCATCGCACCAAGGGGGAACTCGGCTTCACCGTCAAGTGATGGGAGACGCAGCCCTGCAAGCGCTGCAGATCGCGGCCACGAGTCTGATGAACCTCGGCCTTGCGCTGATGCTGGGCGCGCTGGCCTGCGCCTGGCTGCAGCGTGGGGGCGCGGCGCCTGCCCCCCATCGCATCGGGCGTATGGCTTGGGCGCTGCGTGCCGGCACGGCGGTGGCGCTGCTCGGTGCGGTGATGGCGCTGTGGGCCGAGTCCGCGCTGATGGCCGACGTGCCGCTGGCCGAGGCCGGCAGCACCCTGACGGCCGTGATCGGCGAATCGCACTACGGCCACGCCTGGGTGCTGGGGGTGCTCGCTCTGGGCATGATCGGAGCGGCTGCCTGGCGGCGCGGTGTGATGGCGTCGCCCACGCGGCTCGGCGCGGCGGCGGCCGGCATTGCATTCTTCGCCGGCTTCAGGAGCGCTACCAGCCATGCCGCCGCCGCCGGGTGGCTGCCGATGGTCGTCGAATGGAGCCACGCGATGCTGGTCAGCCTCTGGGCCGGCGAGGTGTTCCTGGCGGCTTGGCTGATGCCGGACCTGGATGGGTCGAGCCCGGCGCCGGCGCGCCACGCCTGCGCCGACTTCATCGCCAGGCTCTCGGCCAGCGCGACCTGGACGCTGGCCGGGGTCTTTCTCACCGGGGCCATCGGCGCGTGGCGCGGCCTCGATGGCCCGCCCGGCGCGTGGCTGAGTTCCGGCTATGCCGCGGTGCTCGCCGTCAAGCTGGTGTTCGTCGCGGCAGCGGCGGCGCTCGGGGGCTTCAACCGGTTCGTGGTGATGCCGGGGCTGCTGCCCGCGCTGCATGCTCCGCAGGCCTCGGCGAGCGCCTCACCGCGCCGCTTCAGGCGTGTGCTGCGCATCGAGGCCTGTGCCTTGTTCGCGGCGCTGGTCGCCGCCGCAGTGCTGGCCACGAGCGCGCCGCCGCCTGCGACACGCACGGCAGCGCCGAGCCGGCGCGGTCACCCCGCTTCGGTGCTGGACTTCGCCATCTCACGGCTCGCCAGCGCCGCCGCCGCGGCGCGTGTCTCGACGCCGAGCTTCTCGAACACATGCTCCAGATGTTTGTTCACCGTGCGCGGACTCATGCCCAGGATCTCGCCGATGTCGCGATTGGTCTTGCCCTTGGCGATCCACGAGAGCACCTCGGTCTCGCGTCGTGTCAGTGCGGCCAGATCGAGCCGCGACGGGGCTTGCGCCTCGACCGTCTGCAACTGCAGCAGCAGCATGTACTCGCCGATGCCGACCGGCCCGAGGCTGCGCGCCACCAGTGCCCGCCCGCCTTGCGCGTGAGTGATGGTCCAGGGCGGGGCCGGGGCGTCGCCGTCGGGCGCGTCGCCGCCCTGCAGCGCGAGCCGCATCCAGCCCTGAGGCAGGCTGCCCTGCAACTGGGGGAAGAACTGCTCCATCCAGCGCGAGGCCTGCGGTGAACGCCAGGCGACGCGGCCGCGCGCGTCCACCAGCAGCACGCCATGTCCGCCGACGTCGACCGCCTCGCGCGCCAGCCGCGAGACGCGGGCATTGCGCACATGCGTCGCGAGCCGCACCAGCACTTCCTCGGCACGCACCGGCTTGATGACGTAATCGACGCCGCCGCTGTCGAAGCCTTCGACCACGTGCGCCGTCTCCGACAGGCCGGTCATGAAGATCACCGGTACATGGTGCAGCGCCGCCGAGGCCTTGATGCGCCGGCATGTCTCGAAGCCGGAGAGACCGGGCATCACCGCATCCAGCAGGATCGCATCGGGCGTGACCAGGTCGAGCCGTTCGAGCGCCGAAGCGCCGTCGCGCGCGACCAGCACGGTGTAGCCCTCGTCCTCGAGTGCGCGGCACAGCAGTGCGAGCGACTGTGGAGCATCGTCGACCACCAGCACAACGGGTCCATTCATCTCAGTTGCTCCCCAGCCTCCGCCGGACCGGCCTCGACCATCTTGCTCACATCGCCTCCGAAACGGTGCTGGTCAAGCCCAGTCGCACCTGGTCCAGGAATTCGTCGAGTTCGAAGCGCTCGGCCAGCACGCGCAGCCGGGCGGCATCGGCGCGGCATTCCGGGTGCGCATGCTCGAGCTCGTCGAGCGCGCGCAGCAGTCCGTGCATGTGGCCCATGCGTGCCAGCCGCACCAGCTCGCTCGCATGCTCGGGCGGCAATTGCACCGGCCCGGTGGCGCTCGCCGCGACGAAGGCCGGCAGCGCCAGCTCGGCCACCCATTCGATCTGCAGATGGCGGCGCAGGGCCTCGAGCAGTTGTGACTCGGTCACCGGCTTGTCGACGAAGCCCTGGCAGCCGGCGGCGATCAGCTTCTCCGGCTGGTTCTCGAAGGCGTTCGCCGAGACCATGATGATCGGCACCTGGCCGATGCCGGCAGCGCGGATCTGGCGCGCGGTCTGCCACCCGTCCATGTCGTCCATCGTGACGTCGAGCAGCACCGCATCGGGCAGGCGTTCACGCACGCTCTCCAGGCACTCGCGGCCGCTCGCGGCCTCGCGGATGTCGAAGCCCAGCGGCAGCAGCATCCCGGCCAGCATCTGGCGCTGCGTCGGTTGGTCATCGACCACGAGCAGGCTGCGCCGCGTGCCGAGGTAGCCGGTCACCGGCCGGTGCGTCGCCGGCTGCTCGCGCGGCGCCTCGACCTCGCGCAGGTAGAGCCGCACGCTGAAGATGCTGCCGGCGCCGGGGGCGCTCTGCATCGTCAGCTCGCCGCCCATCAGCTGCGTCAGCAGATGGGTGATCGTCAGGCCGAGGCCGGTGCCCGGGTCGCCGCTGCGCCGGCCGGCGCTGCCGCGCTCGAAGGGCAGGAAGATGCGCTCGTGATCGTCGGCCGCGATGCCGATGCCGGTGTCGATGACCTCGAAGCGCGCGACCTCGCGGCGCAGGTCGGCGCGCAGGGTCACGCTGCCGCTGTCGGTGAAGCGCACCGCGTTGCCGAGCAGGTTGATCAGGATCTGCCGCAGGCGCTTCACGTCGGCGCGCACGTAGCCGGGCACACGGCCGCTGGTGACGAGCTTGAATGCCAGCCCCTTGGCCTCGGCCTGCGGGCCGACCATGCGCACCAGGTCGTCGAGGAACTCCTGCATCGGCAAAGGCGCCGGGTCGAGCTTCAGGCGCCCGGCCTCGATGCGCGCCAGGTCGAGCAGGCCGTCGATCAGCCCGTGCAGATGCTCGCCGCTGCGGTGGATGGTGCTGACCGACGCGCGGCGCGTGCCGCCGATCTGCGGGTCCTTCAGCAGGATCTGCGCATAGCCGAGGATGCTGTTCAGCGGCGTGCGCAGCTCGTGCGTCATGCCGGCGACGTAGCGCGTCTTTGCCTGGTTCGCCGCTTCGGCCACGTCCTTGGCGGCCTGCAGCGCGGCATCGGTGCGCTGATGGGCCTCGATCTCGCGCGTCAGCAGCTGGTTCTGCCGGTTCGATTCGTCCTGCGCCATGTGGCGGCTCTCGCTGCCCAGCACCATCCACCAGGCGCCGACCGCGGCCACCAGCGAGAGCAGCGCGAAGACCTTCAGGAACGGCCCGTCGAGCGAGGCCAGGGTCGCGCTGCGGTGTGCGCTCTCCTGGTCGTAGACCACGCCGAAGATCATTGCCAGCAGTCCGATCAGCGAGACCGCGACCAGCAGGTAGTGCGCGACGCGGAAGTTGACGCGCGACGACAGCGTCTCCGGCAGCACCGTGGCGAGCAGGCTGCGGGTCTGCTCGGCGGCGCGCGAGTCGGTCTTGCAGCGGTCGTGGCAGCGCGATTCGAGCGTGCAGCAGAGCGAGCAGATCGGCGCGTCGTAGGCCGGGCAGTGGGCCATGTCTTCCGATTCGAAACTGTTGTCGCAGACCGAGCAGGTCACCGATTGCCCCGGCACCCAGAGCCGCGACGCCGGCCGCGCCTGGTACCAGCGGCCGCGTGTCGCCCAGGCGAGCAGCGGCGACACCGCCATCGCTGTGAGCAGCGCGATCAGCGGCGCGAAAGCCTTGGCCATCGCGCCCAGCTCGCCGGCATAGGCGACGATCGCGAGCACGCCAGCGATCAGCATCGCGCCCAGGCCGACCGGGTTGATGTCGTACAGGTGCGCGCGCTTGAACTCGATGTGGCGCGGGCTCCAGCCGAGCGGCTTGTTGATCACCAGGTCCGCCACCAGCGCGCCGACCCAGGCGATCGCGACGTTGCTGTAGAGCCCGAGCACGCGCTCCAGCGCCTCGAACACGCCCAAGGTCATCAGCAGCACCGCGATCAGCGCATTGAAGACCAGCCAGACCACCCGGCCCGGATGGCTGTGCGTCAGCCGGGCGAAGAAGTTGGACCAGGCGAGCGAGCCGGCATAGGCGTTCGTCAGGTTGATCTTGACTTGCGAGACGACGACGAACAAGGTCATCGCGGCCAGCACCCAGGCCGGATCGTCGAACACGTAGGCGTAGCCGGCGAGGTACATCTGCGTCGGCTCGATCGCCCGCTCGGGCGTGATCTGGTGTTGCAGCGCGAGGAAGGCGAGGAAGGCGCCGCCGAGCATCTTCAGCATGCCGGGCACGATCCAGCCGGGTCCGGCGACCAGCACCGCGGCCCACCACTTGATCCGGTTCTTCGCGGTCTTCTCGGGCAGGAAGCGCAGGTAGTCGACCTGCTCGCCGATCTGCACGATCAGCGCGAAGGCCACGGTCGACGCGGCGCCGAACATCAGCAGCTCGAAGCTGCTGGTGCCCGAGCTGTGGCCGGCCAGGCCCATGAAATCCACATAGGCCTGCGGCTGCTTCAGATAGACCGCGGCATAGGGCAGCACGAACAGCAGGATCCACAGCGGCTGCGTCCACAGCTGCAGCCGCGAGATCAGCGTGATGCCGTGCATCACCAGCGGGACGATGCCGAGCGACGAGAGCAGGTAGCACAGCGCGATCGGCCAGCCGAAGTACATCTGCAGCGCGAGCGCGAGGATCGCTGCTTCGAGCGCGAAGAAGATGAAGGTGAAGCTGGCGTAGATCAGCGAGGTGACCGTCGAGCCGAGGTAGCCGAAGCCGGCACCGCGCGTCAGCAGGTCCATGTCGACGCCGTACTTCGCCGCGTAGTAGCTGATCGGCAGCCCGGTCGCGAAGGTGATCAGCCCGACGAAGAGGATCGCCCACAGCGCGTTCGTGAAGCCGTAATTCAGGGCGATCGCGCCGCCGATGGCTTCGAGCGCGAGGAACGAGGTCGCACCGAAAGCGGTATTCGCGACGCGGAACTCGCTCCACTTGCGGAACGCGCGCGGCGTGTAGCGGAGCGAATAGTCCTCCAGCGTCTCGTTCGCGACCCAGGTGTTGTAGTCGCGCCGGATGCGGAAGATCTTCTGCGGGGCGAGGGACAAGGGGCGTCTCCGAGGTACTGCTGGCGGGAGGCGAAACGATGCAAGAAGCGATCCCGAGCCGGCCAGCGCGCGGCCGCTCCGGAGCGGCCGGTGGGCTCCATGGCTCTACGTCGAATAACGTATTCGGCCTTCGGCAGGTCTTCCGGAAGATGCGTTCATTCGCGGATTCCATTCACTCATCGAGGAGAGCCTGCATGTCCAGAGACAACGATCCGTCCCACGACGCCCTGCGCCGCCGGCTGCTGCAAGGCGCCGCCGCCGTGCCGCTGATGGGCATCGCCGGCCTGAGCCGTGCGCAGACCCCGCCGACCGCGACGGTCAACACCACCAAGCTCGCGGTCACCGACACCGAGGTGACGGTCGGCCAGCTGCACTCGGCCACCGGCACGATGGCGATCTCCGAGACCGGCTCGATCCAGGCCGAGCAGCTCGCGATCGACCAGATCAACGCGATGGGCGGCGTGCTCGGCCGCAAGATCAAGGTCATCAAGGAAGACGGCGCGTCCGACTGGCCGACCTTCGCCGAGAAGTCGAAGAAGCTGCTGGTCAACGACCGCGTCGCCTGCGTCTTCGGCTGCTGGACCTCGGCCTCGCGCAAGGCGGTGCTGCCGATCTTCGAGAAGGAGAACGGCATGCTCTATTACCCGACCTTCTACGAAGGCCTGGAGCAGAGCAAGAACGTGATCTACACCGGCCAGGAAGCGACCCAGCAGATCCTCTGGGGACTCGACTGGGCCTCGAAGGAGAAGAAGGCCAAGACCTACTTCCTGGTCGGCTCCGACTACATCTGGCCGCGCACCTCGATGAAGATCGGGCGCAAGCACATCGAGCAGCACCTGCAGGCGAGCAAGGTGGTCGGCGAGGAGTACTACCCGCTCGGCCAGACCAACTTCAACTCGCTGATCAACAAGATCAAGGTCGCGAAGCCGGACTGCATCTTCGCCGCGGTGGTCGGCGGCTCGAACGTCGCGTTCTACAAGCAGCTCAAGGCCGCGGGTGTCACCGCCGACAAGCAGTTCCTGCTGACCATCTCGGTCACCGAAGACGAAGTGCTGGGCATCGGCGGCGAGAACATGGCGGGCTTCTATTCGTCGATGAAGTACTTCCAGTCGCTGGACAACGCGAACAACAAGGCCTTCGTCGCCGCCTTCAAGGCCAAGTACGGCCCGACCGCGGTGATCGGCGACGTGACGCAAGCCGGCTACCTCGGCCCCTGGCTGTGGAAGGCGACGGTCGAGAAGGCGGGCAGCTTCGACGTCGACAAGATCGCCGCCGCGTCGGGCGGCATCGAGCTGAAGACAGCCCCGGAAGGCTACGTCAAGCTGCACCCGAACCACCACCTGTGGAGCAAGACGCGCATCGGCATGGCGCAGGCGGACGGGCAGTTCAAGGTCGTCGCGGAGTCGCCGGAGCTGATCGAGCCGAATCCGTTCCCCAAGGGCTATCAGTGATCGCTTTCAGCCCTGGGTGATGGACACGAACCCATCACTCCTTCCTTTCCGCTTCACGGAGCCCGCGCATGACCCTCAGCGACATGATGAACATCGGCCTGATGCAGGGCTTCGCCGGGCTGAGCCTGTTCTCGGTGCTGCTGCTGATGGGCCTGGGCCTCGCGATCATCTTCGGCCAGATGGGCGTGATCAACATGGCGCACGGCGAGTTCATGACGATCGGCGCCTACACGATCTACTTCTTCTCGCACCTCGCCGAGACCTACGCGCCCAAGCTGGTGCAGGCCTACTTCCCGTTCGCGATCGTCGCCGCATTCGGGTGCGCCTTCGTCGTCGGCTGGTTCGCCGAATGGCTGGTGATCCGGCATCTCTACAAGCGCCCGCTCGACACCTTGCTCGCCACCTGGGGTCTCTCGCTCGGCATGCAGCAGATCTTCCGCACCGGCTTCGGCGCAAAGGAAGTCAGCCCGACCTTGCCTGAGTGGCTGATGGGCTCGTGGACGCCGATGGCCGGCGTCGACATCCCGATCAACGGCCTCTTCGTGATGGCGCTGACCTTGGTCGTCACCGGCGGCGTGCTGCTCGCGCTCTACAAGTCGCGCTGGGGACTGCGCGTACGCGCCACGGTGGCGAATCGGGTGATGGCCAACGCCACCGGCATCAATACGAAGAAGACCGACCGCCTGACCTTCGCGATCGGCTGCGGCATCGCCGGCGTTGCCGGGGCGGCCTTCACGACGATCGGCTCGACCGGACCGACCTCCGGCTCGCTCTACATCGTCGACGCCTTCCTGGTCGTCACCTTTGGCGGCGCGGCCAGCCTGTTCGGCACCGTGGTCTCGGCCTTCGGCATCGCGCAGACCCAGTCGGTCGCGGAGTTCTTCATGACCGGCTCGAACGCCAAGGTGCTGACCTTGTCGGCGATCGTGCTGATCCTGATGTTCCGCCCGCAGGGCCTGTTCGCGGCCAAGGTGCGTCGCTGATCCCCACTCGAAGGACTCCTCCCCATGACTGGCTTTCGGACCTGGTTGATGCGCAGCGGCATGGGCGGCGTGCTGCTGCTCGCGATCCTGCTCGCTTTGGTGTTCCCGCTGGTGCTCGACATCTTCCGCCTCAACCTCGTCGGCAAGTACCTGAGCTATGCCTTCGTCGCGCTCGGCCTGGTGATGCTGTGGGGCTGGGGCGGCGTACTGAGCCTGGGGCAGGGCGTGTTCTTCGGGCTCGGCGGCTACGGCATGGCGATGTTCCTGAAGCTCGAAGCCTCGGATCCGATCACGACCAAGATCCAGTCCACGCCCGGCATCCCGGACTTCATGGACTGGAACCAGCTGACCGCCTTGCCCGCCTGGTGGGAGCCGTTCCGCTCGTTCCCGCTGGCACTCGCCCTGCTGCTGACGGTGCCGACCCTGCTCGCCTTCGTCATCGGCTTCGCGATGTTCAAGCGGCGCGTCGGCGGGGTCTATTTCGCGATCATCACGCAGGCGGTCGCGCTGATCCTCACGGTGCTGATCATCGGCCAGCAAGGCTACACCGGCGGCGTCAACGGCATGACCGACCTGAAGACCCTGATGGGCTGGGACACGCGCACCGACCATGCCAAGTACATCCTCTACTTCATCAACGTCGCGCTGCTGATCCTCGCGATCATCGTCTGCACCTGGATCCAGAAGAGCAAGCTCGGCACCCTGCTGCTGGCGATGCGCGACAAGGAAGACCGGGTGCGCTTCTCGGGCTACGACGTGGCCAACTTCCGCATCTTCGCGTTCTGCCTCGCGGCGCTGCTGGCGGCCGTCGGCGGCGCGATGTTCACCTTGCAGGTGGGCTTCATGTCGCCGTCGCTGGTCGGCATCGTGCCGTCGATCGAGATGGTGATCTTCGCGGCGGTCGGCGGGCGCATGTCGCTGGTCGGTGCGGTCTACGGCAGCCTGCTGGTGAACTACGGCAAGACCTACTTCTCGGAGAGCTTCCCGGACCTGTGGCTGTTCCTGATGGCCGGGCTCTTCCTCGGCGTGGTGCTGGCCTTCCCGGACGGGCTGGCCGGGGTCTACATGAACCGCATCCGGCCGTGGGTGATCGCGCGCTTCTCCGGCAGGAAAGCGGCCGAGCCGATCGTTGCGTCGGCGCAGCCGATGCACCGCGCCGATCCGCCGCCGACGAGTGAGGCCAGCCTGCCGCCCGGCATCCAGGGACAACGCATATGAGCAATACCGACTTCGTGCTGGCAGTCGAAGACCTGACCGTCTCCTTCGACGGCTTCAAGGCGATCGACAAGCTGAGCCTCTACGTCGACAACAACGAGCTGCGCGTGATCATCGGCCCGAACGGCGCCGGCAAGACGACCTTGCTCGACCTGATCTGCGGCAAGACACGTGCGAGCCACGGCAGCATCAAGTTCAAGAATCACGAGATGACGAAGATGGCCGAGTACCGCATCGTGCGCGCCGGCATCGGGCGCAAATTCCAGACGCCGTCGATCTACGAGAACCTCTCGGTCTTCAAGAACCTCGAGGTCTCGTTCCCGCGCGGGCGCAGCGTGTTCGGCGCGTTGGCCTTCAAGTGCGACGAGCCGGTGAAGGAACGGGTCCGGACCGTGGCCGACGAGATCGGACTCGGGACTCAGTTGCAGACCGAAGCCGGACTGCTGTCGCACGGGCAGAAGCAGTGGCTGGAGATCGGCATGCTGCTGATGCAGGACCCCGAGCTGCTGATGCTCGACGAGCCGATCGCCGGCATGAGCGTGCGCGAGCGCGAGCTGACGGCCGAGCTGCTGCAGCGCATCTGCAAGGGCCGCTCGGTGATCGTGATCGAACATGACATGGATTTCGTCAAGCAGATCGCGCACAAGGTCACCGTGATGCACCAGGGGAAGATCCTCGCCGAGGGCTCGATGGAGCAGGTGCAGAGCGATCCGAAGGTGATCGATGTCTATCTCGGCCATTGAAGGGAGCGCGGCATGCTGATCGTCGACGACATCCACACCAACTACGGCCAGAGCGAAGCGCTGCACAGCATCAGCTTCTCGGCCAAGGCGAACGAGACCGTCGCCATCATGGGCCGCAACGGCATGGGCAAGACGACGCTGTTCAAGTCGCTGATGGGCGTGCTGCCGATCCGCGCCGGGCGCATCACGATCGACGGGCAGGACGTCTCGAAAGACGAGAGCTACAAGCGCGTCGCCAAGGGTATCGCCTACGTGCCGCAGGGGCGCATGATCTTCCCGACCCTGACGGTCACCGAGAACATCCAGACCGGATTGGAGAACGCCAAGGCCAAGCGCATCCCGGACGAGATCTACGCGCTCTTTCCGGTGCTGTTCGACATGCGCAACAGGAAGGGCGGCAACCTCTCCGGCGGCCAGCAGCAGCAGCTCGCGATCGCCCGCGCGCTGGTGACGGAGCCGAAGGTGCTGCTGCTCGACGAGCCGACCGAGGGCATCCAGCCTTCGATCATCAAGGACATCGCGAAGGCGCTGAACGAGATCCGCAAGATGAAGGGCATCACGATCATCGTCTCCGAGCAGGTGCTGAGCTTCGCGATGGACGTGGCGGATCGCCTCTTCGTCATCGAGGGCGGACGGCTCGTTCACGAGAGCCCGCACGCCGGCATCGACATGGCACGCATTCGCCAATACCTTTCTGTGTGAATTTCGCCCCCAAGCTAGTCGCTCCGCGCCGTCGCTGCCCCCCGAGGGGGCGCAGTCCGGCTCGGGGCGGCCCATCGCAGGACTGAGACAACCCAAGGAGAGCCCGAAATGACCGACACGCTGATCAAGGTCGACCTGACGAAGTCGCCGCTCGAGAACGAGAACATCCACAACCGCTGGCACCCGGACATCCCGATGGCCTGCTGGGTCCAACCCGGCGACGACTTCATCCTCGAGACCTTCGACTGGACCGGCGGCTTCATCAAGAACAACGACAGCGCCGACGACGTGCGCGACATCGACCTGACGACGGTGCACTACCTCAGCGGGCCGGTCGGCGTGAAGGGCGCGGAGCCGGGCGACCTGCTGGTGGTCGACCTGCTCGACATCGGTGCCAAGCCCGACAGCCTGTGGGGTTTCAACGGCTTCTTCTCGAAGAAGAACGGCGGCGGCTTCCTGACCGATCACTTCCCCGAGGCGCAGAAATCGATCTGGGATTTCAAGGGCTTGTTCACCTCGTCGCGCCACGTGCCGGGCGTGCAGTTCGCCGGACTGATCCATCCCGGGCTGATCGGCTGCCTGCCGGACAAGCCGATGCTGGAGATGTGGAACCGCCGCGAGATCGACTTCATCGCGACCGACCCGACCAGAGTGCCGGGACTCGCCAATCCGCCATCGGCCGGCACCGCGCACATGGGCAAGATGAGCGGCGAAGCCCGCGCCAAGGCCGCAGCCGAAGGCGCCCGCACCGTGCCGCCGCGCGAGCATGGCGGCAACTGCGACATCAAGGACTTGTCGCGCGGCTCGAAGATCTTCTTCCCGGTCTACGTGGACGGCGCGGGCCTGAGCGTCGGCGACCTGCACTTCAGCCAGGGCGACGGCGAGATCACGTTCT
>Ga0105239_10002282_pt1 | contig 24488 bp, 28 predicted proteins | sample KBSC44metaG_FD_92761 | JGI IMG/M metagenome (GOLD analysis project Ga0105239, IMG submission 92761) | Corn rhizosphere microbial communities from Kellogg Biological Station, Michigan, USA - KBS C4-4 metaG | ecosystem: Host-associated > Plants > Roots > Rhizosphere > Soil | place: Michigan, USA...
AGGTTCACGCTTTCTTTCACCAGCGGAGTGGGAGGCCCTGCTCTTAAAAACTCCCAACTCGACTGAGACAAAATATTTCGCGCAACAATACAAAAACCACATGGTCACTGAAACTGTGTTCTACGCGATCGTTGCCGAAATGTTGAAGAGCAGCAATGTCGAATTGCAACAACAAGGTGTGTTGGCTTTGAGTCTGACTCCTTCAGCCGAATCGTTTGTGAAATTGGCGACGATCTCGAATAGTCAGTCCAGCGCTCTAACACAAAGTGTGCAGACCGCATTGAATGCTTACTCCACCACTTCGAATTTGGATGAACTCAAAACTGTGTTGCAACAAAATCAAGCCAACACCACGGTGATCTCGGCGGCTCTGACTCAGCTACAAACTGCGGTGAACAACAGCACTAAGGGCGGCGGCACACCAAATCCCGGTTCACAAGGCGGAACGAACACTGCGATCTTTCAATCTTTCGTTTCCGTTCTTACTACTCTGGCGAGTAACGGTTCCGCTGTGGCGAGCCAAGCCCAAAACATTTTGGGTCAAATTGGCACTTCCAACTCTTCAGTCGCGCAAAATTAGTCGCCTCGTCGTGGACAGATGACGAGCGCTAGCATACAGTTTCCGTGTGCGAACATCGGTCAGATTTTTCATTTCGATTCTCATCGGCGGCGTTAGCTTTTGTGCAAACGGTTTAGAGTTGCCGCGCGGTCTGTCGCATGCCGATCGCCAAGAGGTTGTGCAAACCATCGGCCTTGGTTCATCTGAAAAAATGCTGACCAATCCCTACCCACTCGGTGGCTACTCGGGCTTTGAAGTTGGTTACTCGATGGAGTTCATCAACATTCGTGACATTAATCATTTAGGTTGTGCGATTGGCGCCTCGGGTTGCCCGAACGATCATATCCCAGACGAAAATGAATTTCGCTTCTCGCGTTTCACTATCGGCAAAGGTCTGTTTCACGACATCGATTTGTTTTTTAGTTTCGCGCCACCAATTGGTGGTTCCAATATTTCGGATTATGGCGCTTCGATTCGTTGGGCGTTTTATCAGGCCACATTTTTGCCGCTCACCTTTTCGGCCATCTTGAGCGGCAACCGCATGAACATTGGTGACGAATTCGTCGCCGAAAATTTCAGTAGCGATTTGATGGTGGGGATCACAGTCGATAGTTTTTCTTTATTCTTTGGCGCGGGCGAAGCTTGGTCGAGAGGAACCTTCATGGTTTACACGGATCCAACCGATCCGGGGAACGGAACAGTGCCTTCATCCGATGCCGACGCTGGCACATCAGGTACCGTTACCGAGCGCACCCAACAAACACATGCGTTTGTTGGTTTTTCAGTTGAGTATGAAAACTTATTTGCAGCCGCTGAAATCGATCATTACCATGACTCGGTTTACAGCGCGAAAATCGGCTTGAGGTTCTAATGGATTTTCTAAAGTCACATCTGATGGAACGTTTGAAATTTACGGCGCTGATCAATCTTTTCAGCATCATGAAGTTGCCACTGCTCGCCTTCATCACGCCTGAGTTTACCGAATTCACCAACGAAAAATGTGTCGTGAAAGTGCGCCTCGGTTATCGCACCCGCAATCACTTGAACTCGATGTACTTCGGCGCCTTATCGATGGGAGCCGAACTCTCGATCGCGGCTGCCGCCATTCAAGCGATTCAAGACAGTGGTCAAAAGATCGATTTCATCTTCAAAGACTTCGAAGCCCAGTTCTTAAAACGCGGCGACGCATCTGTGTTGTTTATCTGTGACCAGGTTGCGGGTGTTCGTGAGTTGGTAGACAAAGCGGCTCATTCGACGGAACGCCAAGAACATAAGTTCGAAGGCTATGCTCGCACAGTGAAAAGCGAAGAACCGATCATGAAGTACAAACTCACGTTATCCGTGAAGAATCGCTCGAAGAAATAGGGCGTAAATCTAAACGCTAGACCTCTACATATTATTTTAATTTATATCCGACACAAGATTGTCTGGACGCAGCCGAACAGAAATAAAAAATCGGATTGTGGCGAACCTCGTGTAGTATCTCTGCTTGACCGCGAGTCAAGGAAGGTTCGGGGCACGATGAAATCATTTTTATTATTCGCATTGTCGACATTTTCTCTCACTGTCGTCGCAAGCTCACTGCTGGATGGAACTTACCAAGGCAAAATCAAGCTCGGCTCACAACCGGTGCGCAACGGAATTTTGCACATCCGCGAAGTGCATGTCGACGAGCAAAAACAATCGTTGATCGCCGTCTTAGCCGCCGATGCTTTAGATGGAAAATTTGGCGAAACCCTGCCATTTCAATTTGATCAGTTCATTTCGCTCAACGCGAATTCCGGCGTCTTCCGCACCGAACGAACCGCACCCAACTCAAGCGTTGGAACCCAGATCGTCGAATTGGACGTTCTGCTCGGCAACAACAATGAATTGCATGGTATGCTGAGATCGAATTTGATTTCACCCGATGGAGCGGTGATCGAAGGCGATTTCGTCTTTCACCGTGTGAACATCGAGGTTCCAACGACTTAAGGCACTTATGTCGATTTTTAAAAATGCAGCTTTCGGAAACTCACTGCTGTTCGCACTGCCAATTGGCATCTTGGGTTTCTTGCTGCTCGCTTTTCTTATGTCGAGCAACGTCGACCCCTCGAGCCCACTCTTCTACATAGGCCTCGTAATGATGATTGCGGGCTACGGCATGTTGGTGCGAAGCAAATGGGATCAGTTGAGAAAATGTGATTTCACATCCTACGGCATTTCGAAGTCGCGTCCACAAATGCAACGCCTCTATCGCTTGAGTTATGTTTGCATGATCGGCGGCTGGCTGATCGTTTGTTTGTCGGGATATTTTTAACCCACGTCCGCGCCGATTCGCTCCTGCGCTTCAACAAACTCGCCGATCATTTTTTCGACGATCTCACGGCAAGAGAGAATCTCGTTTACCATTCCGACTGACTGACCTGCACTCCAGACTGATTTCCATGTCATGGTGCCGGCCGCTTTCTCTAAAGCGCGCATGCCCAGATAGTGAATCAACGGCACGGCGTACTTTTTAGAAACCGGGTGATCTTTTAAAATCTTCAGCGCCCAGTGCAAATCCAAACCTTGTTTTTCAATGTAAGGCGTTTTGATCACCGCCGCTGGTGTGCCAGAAATACGAGTCGTCATCACGATATCTTCAGGAGTCGATTCAACGATCGCTTCTTTGTATGCCTCTTCAACACTCGCTTCCGTCGAAGCGATAAAGCGTGTGCCAACCGAAACTCCGGCCGCACCCAAGCACAATGCCGCCGCGATGGCATCGCCGCTCGCGATACCACCCGCTGCGATGATGGGAATCTCCAACTTCGTTTTCAACCACGGAATCAATGCAAACGGCGACAGCGGTCCCGCATGTCCCCCCGCTCCCGCGGATACAGCAATCACACCGTCAGCGCCGAGATCTTGCACCTTCATCGCGAATTCCAGATTAGTGACGTCACAAAAAACTTTGGCGCCGTTCTTATGTGCTTGTTCGATCACTTCCTTGGGATTACCGAGTGACGTAATAAAAAGATCCGCGCCCGCTTCCAATGCATATTTCAAATCTTGTTTTTGTCGAACGTTCGACTTGTTCACGATGATGTTCACGCCAAATGGTTTCTTAGTGCGCGAGCGAATGTTCTGCATGGCTTCGATGTATTTTTCGATTGGGCGATAGTTCAGCGCCGGGAATGTTCCCAGCACACCCGCTTCACCACACTCCACCACAATGTCTTCGTTGCTCACCAAAAACATGGGCGCTGCAATCATAGGGAACTTCAGACCGAACATTTCTGTCAGTGGCGTCGTGATGGGTTTTCGCATGTTGAGCTCTCGTGTTCTAAGTTGTTTTAAGAATTTTATCGATAATGCCGGTGGTGCTACGGCCTTTGTGAAATGGTAACGACTTTACTTGTCCACCATTCTTCAAAACGAAATCAGCGCCGACGATTTTTTCAACTGGCCAATCGCCGCCTTTAACTAAAATGTCGGGCTTGATCGTTTCAATCAAATTCAAAGGTGTTGGCTCATCAAAGATCGTCACGAATGAAATACATTCGAGCGACGCCAAAATTTCAGCGCGATCGTCTTGCACTTGCACCGGCCGCTCAGGGCCCTTCAACTTCGACACAGAAGCATCCGAATTTAAACCCAGAACCAAGAAGTCACCAAGAGCACGTGCTTCTTGCAAATAACGAACGTGTCCCACATGGAGCAAATCAAAGCATCCATTGGTGAACACGACTTTCTTCCCATTCCGTTTTTTATCGATTTCGTTTGCGAGTTCAGAAAGGGAGAAAACTTTTTTCATCGTCTACATTTTTTGCTGATAGAGTTGAACGCCAGTGATTTGGCCAGCCAGATCACGACGCATAATCAGCGAGATCAGAGGTAAAATCAAGAGTCCCGTGATCGTCACGAGCATGCTTCGGCTCACAACTTTGACCGGGTACATCGCTTGATTCTGATCTTCGCCGCGGCCGAGTTGAACATCAAATGTCCACTCACCCAATGTGCGACCGTAAAAAGCGCGAGAAACAATCACGTACATTTGCATGATCGCTAGGAAGGCAACAGCCAAACTCACCATCGTCAACGTGTCCGCTTCGGCCGCACGAACAACAACGCCCAAATCCATTTTCGTCATCGAAAGCATTCCGGCCATAAAGATCAACGACAAAGCAATGATCACCACGAAATCAAGTGCCGCAGATGGAACACTCGCGCTTGTCAGCACCAACTGTCCTTGTGGAGAGTCGGCAGCGCCACGGCGAGTTCCAACATTGCCCAATTCTTTTTTCTGCAAAGGTTTTGGCGCGACTTGCGCCGGAGTTGGTGCCACTGGTGGTTGACGAAACAAATCTTGTGACGGAAACGGCGATTGAATCGGAGCCCGCGCTTGCTTCGGCATTTGCGGCATCTCAACTTCCATCGTTTTGATAGTTGGACGCGGAAGCGGCTCAGTGATTTCTAGAAAACTTTTTCCCGGCATCGACGGTTTGAACGGCGCTTTTTCCAAAGAGCTGATGACATCATCAAAGCCCATTGGTTTTTTCGCGACCAAGTCTTCGCCAAATTTCGGGATCGAAGTCGGAAGTTCTTGTAGATGCTCATTAACCAGACCTGAGCTCTTTACTTGCTCTTTAAGAGTTGCGGGTTTTTTTTGAAACCCAAGACCATCGGTTAACGGCTTAAATTCAAATTCTTCAAATGGGTCCATGCTTGGCCTCCATCAGGTCCAGTCTCAATCGACTAGCACCCGAACTCATACTTTATGACGCTGGCCAGTGCCACGCAAGCCGTTTCCACTCTGAGAATTTGCGATCCCATCGTCATTGGCTGCAGGCCATGCTGTTGAAAAAGCTCCACTTCTCGCACCGAAAAGCCTCCCTCTGAGCCGACGAACAACCAGACCTCTTCTGGCTGGTCTTTGCGGCCGTCGCGAATGGCCTGCTGCCAGGTCAAAGCCGCCTCACCCTCATACGGGAACAAGCCCAAAGCCCGGTCGCGGGATTTGAACGCCTGCAAGACATTTTCGAGAGTGTCCGGCTTAGAGAGATGCATCAATTCGCCGCGGCCCGACTGCTGCGCGGCCGCACGATTGATCTTTTCAAATCGCGCCATGCGGCTTTCCGAAACATCTTTTAGCTCGCGCGGAAAACTATGATCTGAAACAAATAATGAAACCGTGTGAACACCAAGTTCCACCGATTTTTCTAAAATGAAATCGACTTTGGGATAACGAGGGACCGAAAGAGCCAAATGGATCCACGGTTTTTTGAGCGGCTCGATCACGCGATCTTCTTTTACTTGCGCCAAAAGATCGCGTTTGTTCATTTTCGTGATTTGCGCCAAGTACGCTTTGCCATCGCCAGGCAAAACTTCGAAGTGATCGCCTTCGCCAAATCGACAAACGTCACGAATGTGATGAAACAAATCGCCATCAATGTGAACTTGTTCGCCGCTCAACGATTGCGGCTCGATCCAAAATCGACGAAGAGCCATTAGAAGTGAACCACCCGACAGAGCCAATCGCCTTTTTGCGTTCGCTCGCCCCAACGCGCACCCGGTGGCAGATGAAAGTGCTCAAGAAAATACGGCTCGCGCTCTTCTAAAATGCCCGACAAAATCAGAGCGCCACCTTTTTTCGTGCGCGCAAAGAGTCCTTCTTGAATGCGAACCAAAATTCCATCAATGATATTCGCCATGACGATATCGAATTGTCCATCGACCTTCGCAACGTCTTGCCCACTGACGTGAATGAGCGATTCATTGCGAATCGCATTTTCATCGGCAACGCGAACGGCTTCTGGATCGTTGTCGACGCCGACAACATTTTGCGCGCCCATTTGTTTCGCGAGAATCGCCAAGATTCCCGTTCCCGTTCCAACATCCAAAACGTCACGCATCGCTGGGCTTTGTAATTTGAAAAGCGCTTCTGAAACTAATTGAGTTGTTTCATGTGTGCCGGTTCCAAACGCCATGCCCGGTTCCATCCAAATGACTTTTTTAGCTTCCACTGGAGGCTGAAGCCATGACGGCACAACGAAGGTTCCCGCGACGAGCTCAAACGCATGAAAACCTTTTTTCCATTCCGCCATCCAATCTTGATCGGATTCTTCAAGCAAACGCGCGCGCACGTGTGGATAGCGGAATTTTAATTCCTGCATAAACTCCGGCGCAGGACATTGTTCAAAGTAAACATGAATGTGATGAACATCCGCAGGTACCGTTTCGACATCTTCTTCGCCGGCCTCTTGATGAAACGAGAGAACCTCACTCATGCCTTGAGCGCCCCAATCGAAGACCGAATGGCTCAACCATTCTTCCGCCGAGTTACATACATTTTCAAGATCGAGACAGAAATACATGCTCAATCTTTTAGCAAGCTAGGGTGAGATTTGTCTACGGTACAGGATGAGCTATTGGATGGCAGGGCCCTCAGTCGGCGTGATTCCTGGGTCTTTTGGCGCTAAAGCTTCGATTTTCTGAGAGGTTATTTGAGCCGGCACGGGAGTCGGTTCAACTTTACTAACAGGCTCTGGCTTTTTTTCAGGCTCGACCGGGGCCGCCGCTGCGGGAGCCGGTGGCGGCGTCGGTGCCGCTGGAGCTGGAATCGCAGGTGCGACGGAAGCCGGAGCCGCGCCCCCGTCTTCGTCATTCGAAGCGGAACGCTTGTCTTTGGTTGCTGTCGACATGTCCAAACGATCGCCAATCATGATGTAGTCTTCTTCAAGAATTGGAATGTCCGCGCGCGGAATATTGGCAGCGAAACGCGCCACACTCAAACCTTGTTGAACTTGAATAATTTTAATCTTTGCGACTTCAACTTTTAAGTCGCCGGCAGAACGCGATTGATAAGTGTCGTAAAGAGGAACTTTGCGAACGACAGTCACGATCATGCCTTTTTGCAGCCCCGCCTCTGAACCAGAATCAATGTAGAAATCTTTTTGTACGACTTCTTTATCTGACATTGCGACCGGTTTTCTCACGTCAAAAACCGTCAGCTCACCAGCGAATGTGATTTGCGAAAAATAAAGCGGCAACAACAACAAATATCGCATGCGGACTCCTCTTGTTTCATTTCGGAACGAGAGAAATAAAAACTAAGTCCAGTTTGCGGATCGACCAACGTCCAATTGTGGTCTGGCCGAATTCCTGCAAGTTCAAAGGTATATGTGGAAGTGTTTAGTTCGCTTGCCCTATCTAATGTGCCTTATCCTCTTGAGCTCGCCCTCTGAAGCGACATCAAACAACGACGTTGTGACTGCTCTCCGACAGAATCCTTATTTCTCGATGAGCGCTGGATCGAAAATATTTTTGCGACGGCTACAAAAAGCACCATGGCCGTTTCTCGATGTGAGTGAAAGTTCGTTCGAAGAACTGATTCGTAAATTAAACGGTCGGATTCCTGAAGATTATGAAGTGGACTGGTCCATCTACCGCACACGACGAAAAGCCGCCATTTTAAGTTTAGTTGGTTCGAGCGGTCATTTCTTTCACGAAGGATCGCATATCGTACTCGTCGCCACCATTCGCGATCCAAGTAACCGAATGGTTGGTTTTTTTGCGACCACCTTTTTGCACACATTGGATCATGCACGCGAGGCCTACATCGATTATGTCGTTGCACCTAATGGCGACGGACTCGGACGAGAAATTCTGGCATTTCTTAGAAGAGAATTCTCACAGACCTTTGCTCTTCGCTCGCTCTATGCCGAATTAGAATGGGCGGGCCGTGAATATTGGGCACGACCAGAATTTGGTTTTCGCCCCTCTCCCTTGCAGCCCACGGTGATGTATGGCGGCCGACGGGTTTCATTTGAAGTGTTGATGGTTTTCAATTTCGCAGGCTTCATGCGTGCACACGGGATCATCGATCGCGATCTTTGCCTAAGACAAGAGGACGGCTCTGAAATTCCATTCGATATTAGCCAAACAAATTCTCCCTCAATGCTTCGATGTATTCGTCGACGAGATGGACAACGAGTGCTCGTCGGTGTCTTGAAATCACCGAGCCATATTCAGCCACGTCGATTGCATTTCGGTCACGCGTTCATGGTATCGGATTATCATCCACGAAAGGATCAACTCATTCGAGTGCGAATGGGAGGAATCGATTACTCCGACACGGCCATGCCGCCATGGTTTGGCGTCACGGACCCGTGCGAAGAATTTCTACAATGATTAGCCTTCAACTTCAGGCGTGTGTTTATTGAGCGGAACCGCAACTCCCCAATCGAGAGCTTGGCTCTTGATAGAGCTTTTCGGATTTTGCACCACACGCTGTTGCAAGCGAGTGAAGATCGGTTCACGAATTGCGAGTTGATTGTCTTGCAAGACACACTGACGAGCCACACGCTTCGCAACGTTGATGACAATTGGAGCTTTAAGGTTCGCTGTCATCTGCGTTGGGTCTTGTGGAATCGTGATGATGGCAAAACTTCTTGAGCCGCGATTAGAATCTAAATTCAATGCTTCGAGATCGTGCTTTGTTAAGTGCACAGAATAATTTGGTGCAAACAACTCTGGTTCTAGAAGTGGAAATGCGATGTTGGGTTCTTCACATGATTGCAACCAGGCGAAAATTTCATCAGTGGGATCGTCTAACAAAACGAATTGCCGAAGCTCGTTAAAGCCCAGTAATCCCTCGGGGAACGTCAAAACATCATCTGATTCAATGGAAACGGATCCAAAACGACTAGTCTGAATCTGCATCGAAAACCCCCTGCCCTCATGGATCAGCATGCACCTAAAGTGAGGGGGCGCACAAACGAATTCTGCGGGGGTGTGTTAACCCTGTGGTTTCAATAACTTAGCTACAGCTTTCGTACTGTCCGAAGATGTTGAAGCCGATTCTTGGTTCTGATTTTGAATAGCCAAGTAAACTTCTTCGCGGTGAATTTTAGTGTCTTTAGGGGCTTCAATACCAAGGCGCACTTGTTTGCCCTTGATTTGAACTACACGAATTTTGATGTGATCATCTATCGCGATACTCTCGCCCAGCTTACGCGTTAAAACGAGCATGGCGTTTCTCCTTCAACATCCTAGTCAAAGAAACGTTCACAAGTGAACGTCTGTTCGCGTGGTCAAAAAACTTCTTCCGTTTCTCTTGGCCCTACTCGCTGAGCTAGATCTCATCGAGTTCATCCACGCATAGTTAACAACGGCATAAGTGATGGATCACTTTAGCTAGTCGTTGATCGAGAGATTGTCAAGACTACGATATGCGCGGACTATTTAATGAAGTCGAGTAGACTTTTTTGAATTAATTTTCCAGACGTTTGCAGTGTCGCCTGCAAAGTGCTTTCGGTTTTATTGATATCACTCACGGTTGCGTAGATATCAGCATCTTCTAAATTCGAGATGGCAATGCGATCTTCCACTTTTTCTTTTTCTTTGCTCTGCACGTAATTGTCGAGAGTTGTCGAGCGTGAACCCACCTGTGCACGAGTCAAAACGACTTGGCTGATCGCTTGGTCAATCGCATCCATGGCGTCTTGAACGCCGCCTTTATCATTCGTGCGCAACGATGTTTCAAAGTCGCGCAGAACGCGAAAAAGATTCACACCACCATCGGCCGTCGAACTTCCTGCTTGTAGCAGAACCGGTTCACCCGGACCCTGCTCTTTTTGTTTATCTGGATCAAGCGACGCTGGTCCACGCAGTTCAACGGGAAGACCGTTGGGCGTGTGACCTTCTAGCTTTTGTCCGTCGAATTCTTCGATCGTCATTGCTTGTTCAGGCGAAACAAATTTTGGTCCGTCTTTGGTGAAGCCACTGCCCATGAAAACGCGGCTACCAGGCGTGTTCATCGCGAGGAAGGCGTCCTTATCGACGTGAATCAACATCTCGCCTTCGTCACCGCTGTAGTTACCATGAACATCGAATGGCGCGTTTTGTGTTCGGTAACCACCAAAGATAAAACGATCACCGAGTTTGCGATTTCCGATTTGCACGAGGGAGTTGTAGAGCTGTTCAACTTCAGTCGCGACGACCTTACGGGTCTCCGCACCGGAACTCGCATCGTTGGATTGGCGAATCGCCAATTCTTTTGCACGAACGAGTGCATCGGTGACTTCTGAAAGTGACTGATCGGTGTATTCGAGAAATGAGCGGGCGTAACCCAAACTTTTCGTGAATTGCTGATTGCCTTGCAAATCCACGCGATGCGCGAGCACGCGTGATGCTGCCAATGGATCATCCGATGGCTTGGTGACCCGCTTTTGCGTCGCCGCTTGATTCTGCAACTCCGACATCTGTTGTCGGTTTTTTGAGATGGAGCCTTTGACTTGCTCATAGGCCATTTTGTCAGCGATTCTCATCGTTCAACTCATAACCTTTTTAAGTTTAAGACCGTGTCCATCATTTCATCGGCGGTCCGGATTAACCTTGCCGATGCATCAAATGCCTTTTGAAACTCAATCATTTTTGTCGTCTCTTCATCGAGACTGACGCCACTGATACTTTCGCGCACGTTTTTCAGTTGCGAGACGATATCTTTTTGCGATTCCAACGCGCTATTCGCACGCTGAGTTTCGATACCGATTTGGCCAACGATACCGCTGTAAAAATCATCAAGTGTCGAAGTACCACCACGAAGCGACTGCTTGTACTCGAGAGCCGAAACGATATTCGCAATGCGGTTGTCACCCGGAGCGGCTGATTGACCAGCAGCTGCGATGCGACCGACGTCCTCACGAATTTCTTTGTTCACGGCAATCGTTTGCGCGGCACCCTTTTGCGTCGCCGGCTGATTGAAAAACATCGTGCCGGTGTTGTCGTAACGATCAAAGCCTTCCATGTGCGCGCGATTCACTTCGCTCGTTAATGAGTAGGCCAGTTCATCTAACTTATCGAGAGAACGATTGACGACTTCATCGCGCACGTTCAAAAGTCCGCCGATTTCACCACCCGTCAATTGTTTAGTGACGTTGAACGGAGTTGAATCAGGCGATGATTTATAAAATACGTCGAAGTTACCTTCTTTTTTATCGGCGCGTTCGCCAGTCGGTGCGCACTGAAGTTCGCAAAAACTCGAGCCAGAAACGAGAACGGCTGTGTTACCAGCTGTGATCGTAAGCTGACCTGATTTGCCTTCGGCGTATTTGATGTTTACTTTTTGGCTTAAGTCTTTCACCAATTGATCACGCCGATCGCGCTCGTCGTTCGCCGGTGCGCCTGTCACTTCAACGTTGGCGATTTTCATATTGAGAGAGGCAATCTCTTTGGTGAGCTGATTGATCTCTTCAACTTTTGTCGCCACACGAAAATCGGCATCGCCTTGAATTTCGCCCAACTGCTTTGTCACGTGCTGAAAGTTTTTGGATAAAAATTCCGCTGACTCTTTCACCATGCTACGAGCGGCTAAACTTTCTGGGTTATTTGAAAGTTCGCGGAACGCGTTGAAGAACTCTCCCATGTATTGGTTGAGACCCTTCGTCGTTTGCTCGTTGTAAACTTGCTCGACTCGACCCATGAGATCGGCACGGCCCTCGGCAAAACCAAGAGTTGTTCCCTCACGCTCGAGTTGTTTTTCTAAATACGCATTGTTGGTACGAGAAACAGTTGCAGCGCGCGCGCCCATACCGATGCGAAGACGACCTTCACCGACAGGTTCATTGGTGACTTGATCGACGCGTTGACGAGAATAGCCGGCGGTGTCTTTATTGGCGATGTTATGGGCAACGGTTTGCAATGACGTTTGTGAATTCGCCATTGAGCGCTTGCCAATGTCCATCATGGACCATATGCGCGGCATTGCCTAATCCTCTCGTAACTCATCCTTGAGTTACTGTTCGTCGGGAGGCCTCTAGGAGGCCGACCAACATTCGGCCCGTTACGCTTCCTTGCTAACGAGTTGTCCTGCAGCTGACGGCTTAGCATCCACTTCACCTTTTCTTTGGTAAGTGGATTTGTCTTGGAGCGTGCCACGGATTGCATTCATTGCGCCCGTGATACTCACCAATGCCGCCTGAACCAGCGTTTCGTTCTGCTGGTTGTACTCTTGCACACGCTTGAGCAAGAGTTCGAGCACCGAGTGAATGCTGCGCAAGCGGTCAGCGGCTTCGCCACCCACCACGCGCGCGATTTCGAGCAGTCTTGGCTCTTCCTGAGTCAAACCGATCGCTTCGCAAATACCCGATGCGAGTTTCAATCTATCCAATTCCAATGCACGAATCTTGAGAAGCATCGCCTCTTTAGTGCGATTGTTCTCATTGAGGTCATCCAAATTCGCCGAGATCAAAATCTCTTTTTCTTTACGAACGACCTCAAGCAAGTGTCGGTACACTTTCACTTGCTCTTCTAAATTTTGGATCAACGAATTGACGTCCAAACCGAACCTCATTCAGGGAAATTCATGTGCTCATCGACAAGACGATCCGCAATAGCATTGGCGTCCGTTTTGTATTTGCCTTCATCGATAAGTTTTTGCAGACGAGCGACTTTTGCTTCGTCAATCGCCTGATTGGATGCCAACGCTTTCGCTTTTGACATCATCTGAGCGCGATCCGAAACGTCGACTTTTGACGAACCTTCGGTTTCGCCAGAATCTTTCGGAGCGATCAAATTTTCCAAACTTGATTTCGCCGAAGCTTTTCCAGCTTTGCCGGTTTTAGCAGTGTCGACACCGGATGAGTGCGGTAGCGATGATCCGACTTTATGATCGACTTTCATGTTCCTGCTCCTTTAACAGAGGAAGTCCTATCCTCTGCACCTTATTACCATCGTATCATGATGAAACATTCACGTCCCAGCGAAGTATTGGATTTTCTCGTGAAAGAGACCCAATCGTCTGGCCTTCATTTAACTCCGCCCCAACTTTCGTCGGGACCAGGTTTCCTTGAAAGGCTAGCTGGGAGCGCAAGTCATTGTCATGCAAAATAGTGGCGTAACTCCATCCACTGCCATCTGAACTCATCGATTGCACACGGCCTTTCCACGGATTTTGTACCTCCGTGGGCTGGACCAATGGCGAGGTCGATTGGCCTTTGAACAAAATTTGGCCACCAGTTTCAGATTTTTTCTCAGCTTTGATTTCAAACGCGTGGCCCGTTTTATCAAGCGGAAGTGGGCCCGCTGGTTTCGAAAAATCTTTGCGTGCCGGCATGATGCGCTCATGCAGCTGCTGATAAATCATATCCGCTAGACCGATGCCGCCTTTGTTCGCCCAAGTTTCTGTATATTGATCGTCCAATTTTTCTTGGAAGATATTTTCGGCCATGTTCGGTTTCATAAATCCATCATCGCGATGAATCGTCGCACGCATGGCTTTGGTCATTTCATTTAAGAAATGTTGCTCATACATCTTCGACGCATCTTTCAGTTGGCCGTCCAATTTGGCCAAGCGATCCTGCGGCGTTTGCTTTAGTGGCATTTGATTTTGTATTTTCATTTCAAATCACCATCAAAAAAAAAGGGGAAGATGAGTCAGTATCTGTTCGTCCATCCTGGACTATTTTTCGAGTCGCCCGGCGAAAGCCATCCTGGCCAGCGCAGAATCTCTCTTTTGTTTCCTGCGAAGAAACATTTTACCTTTTGAACCGTCCTGGTCCTCTGACTCTAACTCACCAACCCCCCAGCAAAGACTTGAACATCCATGTCCAAATCTTCTTTAAACACACACAATTCACTTCGTTCACAAAACTTCCAATTCACCATGTAATGCGCCAGCCGCTTTGATGCTCTGAAGGATCGTAATGAGATCCTTTGGAGACACTCCAAGCTTGTTCATCGCGTCCACGACATCGCCGACATTCGCCGACTCTTCAACCACGATGACTTTTGCGCCGTCTTTCGAACTACTGCTGCTTTTCGAATCGCCGCCGACTTTCACACTCAAATCACCGTGAGAGATTGCGACTTTCGAAATTTTCACGCCCTGTCCGATAACAACCGTTCCGGTTTTTTCGTTTACGATCACACGAGCCGGTTGGTCCGGATTGATATCCAAGCTCTCAATCAGCGCGAGCAATTCAACGCCTTTTCCTTCGTAAGGAGCGGGCGACATCACGTCGATCGTTCCTGCATCAAGAGCCGTTGCGTACTTGCCCGACAATTCGCGGTTGATCACCTTTTCCGTGCGAGCCGCGGTTGTGAAATCAGGATTGTGCAGAGTGAGACGAAACATTTTTCGACTCGCAAATTCCTGACCCATATCGCGCTCGATCATCGCTGCGTTGGGTCCGCGCGCCGTCGTTTCAATCACGCCCGTGCCCGAGTAGCCGATCAGCAATGAACCTTGTGCAACTGCATACACTTGTTGATCCGCAGCTCTCAGTGGCGTTTGCAAAAGCATTCCACCTTTGAGGCTCGCCGAATCGCCGATTGTCGAAACGGTCACATCGAGTTTGTTACCAGCGCGCGCGAACGGCGGCAAAGTGGCTGTTACGATGACAGCCGCGACCGATTTGCTTGAAAGATCTTTGGCATCGACTTTCATGCCGAGGCGATCAAACATGCGCTCCATACTTTTATTTGTGAAATCTGATTTCGAATCGCCCGTGCCATTCAAACCGACGACCAAGCCGTAACCGATCAATTGGTTCGAGCGAACACCACGAATATTCGCGATGTCTTTTAAACGAGCCGCTGAAACTTGTGTCGATGCGAAAGCCATCGCGAGGAGCAAAAGTTTTTTCATAATTCAGCTCCGTTTCGTTTCACGCTGACGATATCAAATTTCGGATCAAGCAATTTCGAAGCGGCAATGCCGTCGTCGCTGAAATCTTCAGCCCGCACGACACCGGTCACGATCACTTTAAATTCGCGACCGTTGATCATGAATGGCTGACTGCCTTTTACACGATAGTTGCCTTCAACTGTTCGCTCGGTAATCCGAGTTGGAACCAATTTGACGTTGAAATCTTTTGGATCAGGCTTCTTATCACCAGCCGCTTTTTTATCTGTCTCTTTTGCTTTGTCATCGGCCGCTGGAGCCGCTGGTGCTGGATTGTCACTATTCTGACTTGCCAGTGCACGCTGACGGGCCGCTTGGCGTTCTTCAATTTTTCCAAGCAAGTCTTTTAAGACGTCGGCTTTTGCCTGCAATTGTTCTTTTGGTTCGCCATCAATTTGCACGCCGATTGGATCGCCGATTAAGCGCATCGTGTTTTGCGCAAACAGGTAAGCGCCTTGACCTTCCATGACCCAAAGCGATCCTGCTTTTTGATCAAGGGCCGATTCATTTGCCAAACTTTCTTTTGTCGTGCGTTTGTACTGACGACGCGCACTTGGTGGCATGTCAGGATTGCTCGAATATTTTGTCGAGTCATCTTTTGGTGCGGGTGGTGCTGCGGCCGTATCGTCTTTGCCATCCAAGAAATTTTTGATCTTATGACCAAAGCTTGCGCAACCGACTTGCGTGAACAAACATGCAATCAACAACAAGCGAAGTGATTTCATCGGATCTCCACCTCATCTTTTGCAACGACCACACCCGTGAGATCACGATTGGTACGCGGATTTTTCAAAGTGACGGTGTCACCGACTTCCGCATCTTGTTGCGCAATCGCGTTCGTGCTCACTTCCCATTCACCATGACCTGAAATCACGCGCGCCACTTCGCCACGGCGAAGCGCTTTTTCACGCTCTAAGTTACCGGCGAAAACGATGTCGCCCGAACGGAGAGCCGTTTTGATTCGGCGACCTAAAACATCCGTTGACGATGGAACACCATCTTGCGCCATCGTGACATCTCGCCAGATCCATTCAACGTCTGCTGCTTGAATGCGTTCACCAAAATAAAGCACACGTTTTGCGACCGGAACCAACTTACGGATGGTCAGCTGACCCTGAATCCAAAGCGTGACCATTTGTCCGTCTTTTCTCACTTCCACTGGAATGGAGAATCCGCCTTTTGGCATTTCTGCTTTTGCCTTCAATGTCCAATTTGAGAATTCACCGGCTGGCAATGTGAGATCGCTGAGTTCCAATTTGCATTCCAAACAAGACGGCTGCCACAACTGCATCAATTCTTTTTCAACGTTTGCCGCTTCCCATTTGTGCGACGACCGTTCGATAACGACTTGATGCGGAATTTTCACATGCGGAAGATCGGCGAAATCTAAAGCGCTTCGTAACATGCCAGAAATCGCAGTCATCGAGAACTCGAGCGTTTCACCAACAGCTGGTGCCGCTGACAAAGGTAACTTCATCAATTGTGCTTTTGTGCCCTCGTCTACGCCTTGCATGTCGACGATATCACCAAGCACGACAGGCGATCCGTGTTGGATCAGACTGTGCGCACGCACGATGATCTCGCCCTTTGCGAAGGTGAGAATCGGAAACATTAAAATAAGAAAGCACAAATTATATTTCATCTGCCCTATTTCATCTGATTGATCGACTGAAGCATCTGATCGGATGCTTGGATCACCTTAGAGTTTGTTTCGTATGCACGTTGAGTCGTGATCATATTCACCATTTCATCAACGATATTCACGTTACTCGCTTCGACTTGGCCTTGCGCGATTTGGCCCAATCCGTTTGTACCGGGAACGCCTTGTTGTGGAATTCCACTCGAAGCCGTCGGCATAAATACGTTGCCACCAATACTTTTCAAACCCGCTGGATTGATAAAGTTCACCAATTGAATTTGGCCAATGTTTTGTGGTTGAACTTGACCCTCAAGAGCGATGTTCAATTGTCCGTTTGGCGAAATTTCTAAACCCATCGCATTCGGCGGAACAACCACTTCCGGTTGAAGCAAATTGCCGTTTTTATCTTGCAAACGACCATCCGCACCTTTTTTAAATTCGCCATCGCGAGTGTAACCAATTTGTCCGTTGCTTAAACGCACTGGAAAAAAGCCAGCGCCCGTAATTTCCATATCATATGGATGATTCGTAACTTTCACTGCACCTTGATCAAAATCTTTTGCTACGGCAGAAGTCTTCGCACCCATTCCGACTTGAACGCCAGTCGGAGAATTGGAATTCAATCCTGTGACTGCACCTGGTTCTTTGATGGTTTGGTACATGAGATCCTCGAACTCGGCGCGCGATTTTTTGAAACCAATCGTCGACGCGTTGGCAATGTTGTTCGCGATCACGTCCATATTGGTTTGCTGCACCTTCATTCCGGTGGCGGCCGTATTCAATGAGCGAATCATAATTTACCTAACCCTGAAATGAGTTTTTCATCCATGTGGTCAAACGCTTTGACCGCTTGTTGTGTCGTCTCAAACAAACGCTGTGCTGTAATCATATCCGTCATCTCTTCAACGACGTTGACGTTACTTCCTTCAACAAAACCTTGATGCAGTTTCGCTTCGTTCGAAGCGATTGGAGTCGCAGTGGAGTTCTCTTTGAGTTTATAGAGAGAATTTCCCTGTTTTTGAATTTGGTCAGGATCGTTAAAGTTCACGATCGACAAGCGTGCGATCTGATTGTCGCCCTGATAGATTCCGCCATGTTCCGCAATCGTGACATTGCGATCGCCCAGTTGAATCGTTCGTTGCGCAGGATCTCCTGTGCCTTCACGTAGAACTGGATAACCTTCTTTTGTAACCAAGCGGCCGTTACCATCAATTTGAAATGAACCATTACGAGTCCAACGAACACCTTGTGGACTCATGATTTCAAAAAAGCCTTTTCCTTCAAGTGCAACATCTAATGTAGAACCGGTGCTCTTGAGTGAACCTTGAGTAAAGTTGGTGTAGGAACCAGCGCTATCGACGAAAGCCTTGTCGCCGCCATTCATGTCATAAAAGCTTTCAACAGAAGCCGGCACGCGCGGAACTTCCATTGTGTCAGGCATCTTTTCATATGCCGTCACATATTCATTAAAGACTTGTTTATCTTTTTTGAATGCAGTCGTGTTGGCGTTGGCCAAATTGTTGGCAATGGTATCGAGTCTTGAACTCTGTGCCATCGCTCCGCTGACTGCTGTGTACACGCCTTTAGTACTCATTAGACTTTCCTTCCAACTTTCATACGAGCAATGCATGTGCCACGTGCGCGAGCTTTACCAAAGTCTTGTTGGACTCAAGCTAAACTCGCGATTCACCGATACAGTCGGCCAAAACTAGACGTCAGAATTTTGGCGTTGTCAGAATTTAATGACGCTTTCAAAGTCCTTATACATAATGAAATGATGCGACTTCTGCCGCTCATTTTGTTGCTCTTCACATTCCAAACGCGGGCCAACGTACATACGGATTCGTCTGAAGAACTGCGCGATCTCGTGCAGAAAATGGTCGATTCCCAAGCCAGTGACCCAAGACCTTCGCACTTTGCACCCGTGGATCAAGGCCCCAGCTTTGATATTCCCGTCACCTACAATGCAAAAGTGAAATGGTGGATCAATTGCTTTCAAACCACCAATCGCAAGTGGTTCAAACTTTGGATGGAGCGCGCGGGCGCTTATCTCCCGAATATGCAACACACTTTGCGCTCGCGCGGAATGCCACAAGACCTTGCGTTTGTTGCGATGATTGAGAGCGGGTTCTCGCCGCACGCCGTGAGTTCCGCCGATGCCGTTGGTTACTGGCAATTTATTGGTCCAACGGCGACTCGGTATGGACTGCAAATGTCTTGGTGGCTCGATGAGCGTCGCGACTTTAGCAAAAGTACGACGGCGGCGGCTCGCTACTTAGGAGATCTCTATCGCCAATTCAAAACCTGGTATTTAACTGCGGCCGCATACAATATGGGCGAGGGCAAACTTCAGCGCTTGATTGACCGCGCCGGTGGCACTCGCAATTACTGGGAGCTTTCGCACCACCGCGACTTCCCGCAAGAGACACGGGATTACATTCCAAAACTTTTGGCGGCGATGTTTATCTCAAAGGCACCAAAGCTTTATGGTTTTGCTGGCCTTAAGTTTCACGCGCTTAACGAATATGAATATTTCTACGTGCCCGGTGGCACCGATCTGAGTCATTTGGCCCACTACATTGGTGTGCCATCTGAGTCACTCGCAACGTTAAACCCCGAACTCATCAAGGGAATCATCCCGTCTTCCGTCAAAGGGCACCGCATCCGTATTCCAAAAGGACTTTCGGCACGCGTCTCCAACTATTTGCGCAACGATTGATTCGTGATAAGTCTTTACTGAATGAAGTCCGTCATTGTGCAAAAGTTCGGCGGCGTTTGCCTCGAATCACCAGAAAAGATCAAACAAGTCGCTGCATCAGCGGCGGGACTCGCCCGAGATGGGCATGGCGTTGTCCTCGTTGTTTCCGCAATGGGAAAAACGACGGATCAATTGGTGAAACTGGCCTACGAAGTCAGCCCGACTCCGAATCGTCGCGAACTCGATATGCTGCTCACAACTGGTGAGCGCATCAGCATGGCCCTCATGGGAATGGCACTTACAGATTTAGGTTGTCGCGCGATCAGTTTCACCGGTTCACAAGCCGGTGTAATGACAGATGGCTCCCATAGCAACGCACGCATCATCGACATTCGCCCGATTCGCATTCAAGAAGAACTCGCACGTGGAAGCGTCATCGTTCTCGCTGGTTTTCAAGGCGTGAACCCGGATACAAAAGAAATCACCACGCTAGGTCGCGGTGGCACCGATACAACCGCTGTTGCAATGGCCGCCAAACTCGGCGCCATTCGCTGTGACATCGTGAAAGAAGTCGACGGCGTTTGCACAGCGGACCCTCGTTTAGTTTCAGAGGCTCGCGCGATTCCGAAACTCACTTATGCTTCGCTTCGTGAAATGTGTTTTTGGGGCGCTAAAGTTTTGCACTATCGTTCGGTGGAACTCGCGGAGCAAACGCAGGTGCCATTATTTATTCGTCGTTGGGGCACACAAGATCGTGTCACCCAAGTGGTGAAGGAGGATCTCACCATGGAACTCTGTCAGATTTTATCGGTTAACTCGCACTCGCGCCTCGAGCACCTCGAAGTGACCGCAGCGAATCTCAACCAAGCCTTCTTGTTGTTTGAAAAACATCTCACGACGAAAAGTCTTCCACGACCACAAATTCTCGAGAGCACGTTTGAACAAGGCCGCACACGTTTAGTGTTAACCGGCGATGGTGAGCTGCTTGATAGTCTCATTAAAAGCATCGACGGCGTTGCGATCAAAAATCTTAAAAAAACTTTGAGCTCCGTCACCGTGACTTGCCATGGCTCGCTTGGAACGGATCTTGCGGCCCGAGTGATGAATTGTTTGGAGACCGACGGCATTGCTGTCGACAAAGTTTTGTTTACTCCGTTGAGCGTCAGCGTGTGCGTCGATCCGCACCGCCGCGAAGACACGATCCGCTCACTTCATAAATTAATCGAACGAAAATAAGTCCATTCCGCCACTTAACGCATTAAACAATGCCCTTTTGACATCCAGACCCTAGCCAAGCTAGGTATATTGTATGGACGCGTATTTGGAAAACTGGCGAACCCAGATCAAAAAAGGTTATCTCGAGCTGTGCTTGCTGCTGCTGATTCAAAAGCACAAGCGTCTTTACGGCTTTGATCTGATTGAGAAACTAAAAGAACTCGAGCTTCCGGTGAAAGAGGGAACCCTCTACCCGATGCTCAGTCGCATGACCGAGGAAAAAACTCTGCAGGCAGAATGGGAGACCGAAAATCTCAAAGGTCACCCGCGCAAGTTTTATTCGCTGACCAAAACCGGCGTTAAGCAACTCGATGAAATGAAAGATGAGTTTGAGAAATTAATGGCTATTTTTAAAACCGCACACAGCGGTAGGAGTTTATAAATGGCAACCGATCCACAACTCGAATCGTATTTATCAGTGCTCGATAAATCTTTGGGACAAATCCCGGTGAGCGCTCGCGCAGAAATCGTGACCGAAATCAAAAGCCACGTCATGGAAGCAAAAGAGCGCGATCCGAAAGCGACAACCGACAGCGTCCTCAAGGCGCTCGGCGAACCTGAAACTGTGGCGAATCGCTACTTGATGGAGCGTGGGCTTAAGCCGATCAAAACATCCCGCGGTGGCACCATCATGAAATGGCTCACGATTGGCTTCCTCGGCACATTCGGTTTGATTTGCCTCACCGTCATCATCGTCATTTGGCGATTCACTCCGCTCATATCCGTCGATGAAAAAAATGATCACGTCACACTTTTAGGCGGCATGATCGACGTGAATGGCAAAGAAGGGCGAATTCGTATCGGCAACCAGGACTTCAGCGACTTCGATGGCGACAGCCGAAAAACCTCGAAAAGTTCTGGCCATCAAACCATCGACAACGCTCGCTTTAAATCGATTCGTATTCCGTTCGCGAATGGCAAAATCAATTTGCAAACCTCAAAAGACAGCAGCGTTCATTGGGAATGCAAATTCGATGGTCCGCACGGCAGCGGTCAATTGATGGAGAAGGCTGGCATCATGGCGTTTGATTTCGGCAGTCGCGCCAACGTGAAATGCAATATTCAAGTACCAAAGAAAATCAAATCAGACGTTGAAGGTACCAATGGAAAAGTGAGCCTCGAGCAACCTGAAGGTGACGTTGAAGTGAAACTGACCAACGGCAAAGTGTCGATGCAGCCTTCGAACGGCGTGCACTATCATTATGATTTACACGTGCAACGCGGCTTGGTTGCTGATTTCAAATCGTCGGATGATCCAAAAGCGATTCAAATTAAAATGGATATTGTCAACGGCGCCGTCACGAACGAAGACTCTGAGTAACGATCCGATTTTCGGATCTTGATCCGCATTCCGAACGCGTCATTCATCTCAAGTGTGAGATATTCTTCCACACCTTGAGATGAATGAAACTCCTCTCCCGATTTTATCTTGGCTAGACGCTGGTATTGATCTTGCTGTGAACTTTCCCGGTCTCAATCACGAGATCATAGGGGGTTCTAATGAAAGGGTTGATACTCAAGAGCGTTGCTACGCTCTCTGTCTGCTTGCTGGCAGCAAATGCTTCAGCAGTTCCGCTTCTTCGCGCAACGGCCGCAGATTTCCAAAATGATTTGGCGACGATCTATCCAGATAGCCAAGATCCAAATCTCTACTACTTCTTGCCAAACAAAGGCGGCATTGCCTTCGACAACAAAGGCAAACCATTGTTTGAGCTGACAACGTGGGGTCTTAAAGAAGGAGATCCGAAAAAAGGTGGCGGCTACATGTCGTTTGTGACGGAAGCTGGTCTCACCGATGCTTTGCGCGCCGAGCTCAAAGCGTTCCAAGCAAAACATCCAGGCGCACGACTCACCGTCGTTCCGTTTGGTAAGTCTTCGATCGAAGTGGGCCGCGATATTAGCTCGCAATTTGATCAAGCACTTGTTCCTGATCCGTCAAGGCCCGCGCCGACGACACCGCCCACTCCACCAGTGCTTGGCGGATTCGGCATGCTCTTTACGGATATCATGCTTCCACCATCGGCTGGTGTTGCTGAAACACAAGAAGGTGTGAATGCAATGCTCACTCAACAAGGAGCTCGCGTGATGCGCGCAATCTTGAGTGGTAGCGGTTCACCCGACGGCGAAGCGGGCAATCATCTTTGGGATTTGTCGCTCTGCTATCAAGTCTATGGCGCATTGCCTGTCATGGAAGCCAACATTCACATGGATTATCAAAAGATCTATGAGTACTTCCAAACATCCGCGAGCGGTGGTTGGGGTTGGTTCGGCTGGAGTTTGAGTGCCGTTGTAGAAAAACTTCGTCAGAACAAAACCATCGACTGGCAAATCACCGGTGGCGATGCGAAGGATGAAGACTACGTGAAAGCCATCGCAAAAGAGTTGGCAGACACTTATCTCAAACCACAATTGTCGAATTCGCCGGGCGCATCGAGCTACACGCCATTTGCTGCGATCAATTTTGGTTTCAATGCGACTTACAAAGAAGAGCGCTCAACGGCTGACTACCACATGCGCAAACAAGTCTACATCACAGACGATCGTTGCGTTGATATGGGCGTGAGCGGTCTTGCCCCATGGAAAAATGGCATTCTTCACTCAGCTGACTAATTAAGAGGAGAAATCAATGAAAGCACTCGCCGTATTTTTAATTGGACTGATGGCGATCGTGGGATCAGTAGCGCAAGCTGCTGATCTCGTGACCAGCGGTCAAATCGGAGCAATCCAATATTATGCCGTTAGCACAACGAAGTCGTTGAAGATCCAAGCGCCTTGGACTGTGAAAGTAAGTCTGACCGATGCAGGTTCGGGTCAACAACGCTACTTCGTCAGTTTGTACTCAGAAATGGACACGCGCCTGAGCAATAAGCCAGAGATGGCTCAATTGCGTGCGCAGTTTCCTGGTTACAAAGTTGATTCTGCGATTCCGACGCAGCTTCAAAGCATTCAAGCCGATCTTGGTGATGGCAACGTCATCACCATTCCCGTCCCCTCCACCTCGCAAAACTTTTTCTCTCAAACTTGGTTCTTGGATGCAAAAACAGGAGCCGGGATTTGGGCAAAATGGGCTACAGGCACAAAACCAACCGTAACAATCCAAGCGCAAGTTCGGGTTCCAGCGGTGATCCCTGGCGAGACGTTTGAGCTGCCGCTGCGTGAGCTTTGTCCAAAAAGCCAAAAGCGTGAAACGGTCGAAAGCTTACTCGGCTCGCTCGTTTCCTCTTTGCAACCGATTTATGCGCGACTCAAGACCGCTGATATGAAGCAACTTGTGCTTTCGACAGCGATCGAATCGTGCATTCAAATGGGTGATGCTTCGACGATCAATAGCATCAGCGACGTTTTGAAATTGTCTGCGAACACGCCGGATCAAATCGAAGATGTTCAGTTGAGCACCGATCGAGTCGATCAAGCCACGCAAACGACTGTGATCAATACGGAGATTGAAACATCGGAGATCAAATGAAACTGCGATTGATGCTTTGTTCGATTTTGATGTTACTCGTTTCTGGCTGCGGCAGCAGCGGCGTGCAAGATGTGTCGACAGCGGCCGTTTGCACACGCCTGCCGTCAGCACCGATTCCGGCTGCCCATTATGCCTCACGCGAGCTTCTCGCCAGAACGGTGATGGAAGAAACCGCGCGCGCCATGTTGGATGGTCAATGCAAGA
>Ga0105239_10002283_pt1 | contig 24486 bp, 26 predicted proteins | sample KBSC44metaG_FD_92761 | JGI IMG/M metagenome (GOLD analysis project Ga0105239, IMG submission 92761) | Corn rhizosphere microbial communities from Kellogg Biological Station, Michigan, USA - KBS C4-4 metaG | ecosystem: Host-associated > Plants > Roots > Rhizosphere > Soil | place: Michigan, USA...
GAAAAATCGGTGAATGGGCACATGCGTGTGTGAAAAACAAACGTGCTGGGAGGGCCATTTTCCAAACCATCGGCCCGTACTTGATCCCACCCTACTCCGACCACTCCTATAGGGGCTACGAGGCTGAGTGGTTGAGGTACTTATCCGACGAGAAGACATCGTGGCTTCTGTCGGCTATCTCAGTTAGAGCTTTGAGGAGCGAAGTTCAATTCGATGATCACCCGCTGCACCAGACCTCGCTCGGTTGGAGGATTTTTACGTCTCTGCTCACTCGCCGAGCGTCACCGTTCGTATTGAATCAGCTAGACCGTCTCGTGGGCAAAAACGTTTACTTTAGGCCATTTGGTTGGAACAAAGGGGTGAAGATTTACAACCGGATAGAACGGGGCCAAGGGGACACCCCCGGTGTTTTCTGTCTCCCTTCCCTTCAATGCGCCCAGGTGGCCACCCACCTCCTCTCCTTGCCGCACCCAGTGCCGCTGGAAAAGGTTCTCATAGATTTTGCGGGCGAGAACGAAGACGTACTCATCGTTTACGCCAAGGCGTGTGGTGATGTGAGTCAGCTGCGGGATCCGGAAGGGAATAGCCCTTTACATTTGGCGGTTATAGAGCGGAAGTACAAATTGGTAGAATACCTGTTAGAGCGGGGTTTGAGTCCGGGAGATACGAACAGCGAAGGGAAAACTGCTGCGGATCTTGCACGTTCGCACAGAATGAGGAAGCTTGTAGCCTTAGAGAGCGAAAGCGAGTAGTGCCATTGTATGCAGATATAAAGTTACATAAAATCACATATTTACAGCACATTAAATTCTCCACCGAGGAGACTATTCTGTGAGGTCTATGACAATGTTATCTTCTTTTGTGAATCTCCGTACTGGACCACCCTCTTCCACCTTTACAGCACTTCCGTCACCCTTCAACACTTGCATGAGTTCAGCGCGTTCTTCCTGCGTCAGATTCATCACTTCACTAATGAGCCTGGAGTTGCTACCGCTCGACGGCGGATGACCAACTGCAGCCGAAATAGTCATGGGGGCGGATTGTTGGGCCACCATCGCTGGCAACAGCACACCCTGCGCCTCTAAAGCAGCTGCGTAACGTAAAGTGTTATGAGGCGTTTTGTTCATGACGGTGACGCGGGAAACTCACCCCTGCTGGCGTAACGAAAGAGGAAGGTCACCACAGGAAGCGTTCCCTTCGTCCTCGTACGAGTGAGGGTCTTCCACTCCCCGTAGGGTCGGTCGACTCTTTTGACGTACGTAAGTGAATGACAAGAGATGCGATGAACGAAGTTACTTGTGGTACGTACTTTGTCGACACGTCACACACCCGTCCCGCCTTCTTACTGATGGCACGCTCACTAACCTGGCCGCAGGAGTACTCTTCCCTTCGCTTCTCGTACTTCCCACGACGCTCAACCAACCAGACGTCAAGCCTGATGGTTGACAGTTCGGAAAGGTTCCTGCCGGGAGAGTCCTCATCCTCGCTCTCTGGCTGGGAAGGCGACAAGTTTCCAAACGACAGATGGTGCATGGTCTGTGGCTTGCCCAACAGGTGCCGGTACACGGGTTTCTCAACCCCGTCGATGTGGAGTCGGGCGGAATGATTGGGTTGCCTGACTGCCGGCGTCACCTTCACGGCGTATGCCTTACCGGCGTCAGCCACAATCCAGCAAGAAACAGTACCCCCTTCCTGTTTCACATCGTACTCTGTCAGCGGCTGACCGTCCACCAGTACACAGCAGTCAATGTTTCCGTGGCGCATAGTGGCGGGAATATAAACTCAATGGGGACGATGGGGGGGTTGCAGATTGAAGGGGTTGTTGGGAAAAAAGGGGGATGCAGGTGTGGTTGAAAAAGATAGGGCGGAGGAGATTGGGGATGTAGCATGGTGTGTTTGTACTTTGTGAATCATTTTGTATCACCAAAGTGCCGCCTTGTGCAACAGTCACAAGCCACCCGCCTCTCCTCCTCTTCTCACCCTTCCTCCTCTTCTCACCCTTCCTCCTCTTCTCACCCTTCCTCCTCTTCTCACCCTTCCTCCTCTTCTCACCCTTCCTTCTCTTCTCAAGCTCCTCGTTTCCTGCTTTTGTTCACCCTTACGGAAACATTCAGAATGCGGGTATCCAACATATCGTGTGAGGTCCTCGTTGACCAACAAGCACTACCGGAGCACCAAACCACAATCGACGGCGTAAACGGCACCTGCCACGTAGCCGCCCCTGCCGGCAAACCCTACCAAATACGAGTCAAAGGCGACCCGCATTCTTGGAACGCAAACGGACGCATGACGGCCTCAGTTTATATTGATGGGAGATCCGCTGCCGTAGGGTGCAAATGGGTCGATGCGTTCATACCGGTTGTATTTGATGGTGTTGAAGCCGGTGACACTCTTCGGCCGTTCCGGTTTGCTCCGCTCAGACCGGGACGGGAGGAGGAGGACGACGAGGGAAGTCCCGCGATGACTACGGCGTACGACATCACTGCTGTTTCTACCATCCGGGTCGACGTATGGCGGGTGAAGATCACTGGGACATACCAAATAAGGACCAACGTGGTCGGGGACTCGACGGGACCGGGAGACCTGTCCGTACGTGAACAGCAGGTCAAGAAAGGGGGAGTGATGCGAGATACTCTCACGAGGTATGTTTTTGGTGAGTCGGCATAATTGAGTCGGTATAACTAACCCTGACCCTATGTATCCACGCAGCTTCGGAGAACCAATCAAATTGCTGAAGGGTAAGGCCCCTACGGGTAAGGCCCCTACTGGCGATGGCCGCACCCGGCACCGTACCTCTCGAATGGACGCAACCCCGCGAGCAACCTTCCTCTTTAAATATGCTAGCTCAGGTAATCACTTCATCACTTCATCTCGCTTTATGTGCCACCTATATGCTAACACGCATACGTCAGATATCCTGGAAGCGCAAGGTATCATTCCTGAACGTGTAGCTGCAAAACAGGTAGGATCGCGGCTTTTGGGATCGTAACTTAGTCTCCTGATATTAATGTCGCATTATTAGGACGACCATCAAAAAGAATGTGTCAAGCAAGAGGCGGGAAGCAGGAAGAGGTCCACTAGGGAGGAAAACGTAGTCGTCGACTTGTCTGGGCCTTCAAAACGTCGCTTCACGAGGGAGGATAACGTCGTGATAGACTTAACGGCCGACGAATGATTTGTAAAATATAGATTTGTAAAATATAGATGTACAATTTTACAAAAGAAGACTTCTGAGCGCCATTAACTCTTCCCCGACGACTTTGAATCCCTTTGCTAGATTGAGCCCCTTATTGGCCTTCACCCAGACATCGTAATATACATCCCCTTCCCTGTAATCCTCTACTAACATGTAGGAGACGTCCTGCGAGACGTACTTGACTTTCCTACGTGATGTAGCTCCGTGGTAGGGACTGTTGGTGTAGCGGCCGCCGTACGTACGGGTCAGGGTGCTGTCGTTCGGGTTATCAAATATTTCGGTTGCGGCTTCGACGAGACCGGGTGGTGGGGATGTGGGTTGGATCTCCGCACTTACGGCAATACGGAGGTCCTTCAAGCTAGGGTGGATGATGTCGACCGTCCAACGTTTGCCAAGAGGCAGGGTCACCTTTAGCATGCCGTCGACCGTCTTCACATTGTATTCGCGGAGAAGGGGATCGTGCATGTCGGTGAGGCGGACGATGCGACAGACGTAGTCCTTTGTTTTCCTCACCGCTAACGAGTCAAGCGCAGCCTGGACGCGGTTCAACTGTTCCTCGCTATCAAGGCCCGCCCGGAACGAGGTGTTCCTCCCCTTCGAGTCGTTCAGCTCGCTAAGTGGCCGTAACGGAACCCCTCCCTTGGCCGTGAGCTTTCCAAACCATCCCCAAACCTTCACTACGACCTTCCCTTCCCTCACGTGACGTCCCAGCACCTTCTCCACCGGTGCCATCCTCTCCCAGCTAGCTACGAACGCACCCAAGCTGCGGAGGTCTACAACCTTCCCGCCGTCAGCTATCAACCTCTTGAACATTGGCGCCCAGCCCCTGCGTGCGTAGAAAGCGACGATTTTTCTAGCGTCGGCGGCCGTCTCTTCGGCCGTTCCCCGTAATTGGAGGACAAGATGGTTGGGACCGCCTTCGCTGAGGGAAGGGTTGGAGGTGGTGACGGTTGATAGTAGGTCGGCCCGCTCAATGTCGAACCTTTTCCAATGAGGGAGGCAGATGGTAAGGGACATTTTGGTGGATTTACGTAAGTGTGTATGGGGGAAGAGCGGAGAAGAAAGGGACGTAAAGTAGGGGCGTAAAGTAGAGAGGTAACAAAGTGGCGAGGGAGAAGAAAGGGGCGTAAAGTGAGGTAACAAAGTGGCGAGACGTTCGCACGTGACTCCAGGCCGAGAAGCTCCCGCCACCGTCCGCTTCCTCTTCTGGTAAAGTTTTTTCTGAGACTTTCTGAGGCCCGCTAGAATGCTGTTCTCGGAAGGAAGCGAAGTGGTTAGCTACTGCAAAATCGCTCACAGCAAAGTGTCCCGGGAGCTGCTGGGAAAATGTAGCGCTTTATTTAGTCAGCACTACGGTGTGTGGGGCCTGCGGGGACCTCGGCCCGGACTCCCTGTCACCATGTCCGCATCCGCCCTCCGCCGAGCCCTCCTTGCCGAAGACGGAACGTTTCTTGTCATCGCCATGGACGAAGATACAAACACCTTGGCGGGGCACGCATTCGCACGTCGGTTCCCGGTTTCCGCCCTCGAGGGAGCGGAGCTCCCGAAGTCGGGGAACAGAGTTCCCCTCGAGGGATTTGCGCTCTGGATCACGCAGCTCGTCGTCAATAAAAATTACAGGCGCCGTGGTGTCGCGGCACACCTCATATCGACCGCTCTGGACGGCAAAGATATCTGTGCCGGCCTTGTTACCTCGCATCCGTACGCAGTCAGAGCGTTAGAGAATGCTTGTCGGAAGGCATGTAATGTTGACTTCACCTTCAGATGGGGTCAAACTATCCTTGGTATTTGCGGGGTGGAGTATCTCCGGGAGCTGGTCGTCACGAACGAAAATTGTGCAGTAAACACCAACTTTTATGTAGATCACACCGAGGTGAATCAGATAATTGAGCGGATGGGTGCCGAGGGGCGGTGGTTTTTGGGTAGTCTGGAAGATGGGGAGGAGTTCGTGGCCGTAGTTGACCTGCGCTCCAAGTTGTATTCATGAATTGTAATCACCTTCAGGGAGTCCCGATTTAGGGATCCCGCAAAATACAAGTGACAGAAGACTCTTTTCGTGAACTATGAGAGGGTACACAGAATGAACGATGTTGCAATGATGAACCGTAGCCTCATTCAGCTGCTCAGCAACCGTTCCCCATCGCAAGAGGTGGCTGATTACGTGAGAGAGAACTGGGACCATCGTGGCCGTCTCGACGAAGTTGTGTACACGCTGGTGTATTGGGGAATGCAAGCAGGCGGGCCCGACTACGTGATAAAAATTTTGCTGCTGCTCGATTTTGCGAGCAATCTGCAAACCGATGACGAGATGACTGCGGCGGCCGATGACCTCCTAGCCAGGGGCTTTCCTTCACACCTCATTGAGGAATTTGGGGCATTGATCAATTTCTGGGCGGACCCAGAGTCCCACCTACTGGAAGCTAGGAATCAGAGCCTATCCCGTGCGCAGTATCCTCGGAACCACATCGCCACAGCAGCGGGAGGAAGACGACAAAGACAGCATTCGTAAAAATGTATGTAACCAGTAAAACGCGTTGGACTTATAAATGCGCTACCTGTCCCTGTTTGGGTGTTGGCGGTGGTGAAGTGGCCATGAGGGACGTCTTTCCGGATTCAATCTGCGTGGGTTTCAGCGAAGTAGATCCCGAAGCTTTGAAAATATATTTGCGGCACTTCCCCACTCATCCACGGCTGGCTCCTGTGGAAGCAATCGAAGGCACCGTTTTCCGAGGAAAGGTTGATCTCATATTTGGTGGTTCGCCTTGTCAGGGTCTGTCAGTAGCTGGGCGTCGCCGCGGCCTTGCAGATCCCCGCAGCAGATTACTTTCTGAATTTGTTCGCATTGTCAAGGAGGTGCAGCCAAGGTATTTCATTTTGGAAAACGTCCATCACATGACACCGTCACAACTTGCAGAAGTCAACGCAGCGATAGGATGTACTTCGACAAGTTTGGACGCTGCGTGGTTCTCAGCGCAATCGCGACTTCGTAGGTACTGGGCAAACTTCCCAATCGTCTCGCCGGCCCATCAAACAGGAAGCGCCTTAACAGATGTGCTACTGGACCCGGGAAAAGCAATATGCCGTGTAATCAGCACCAAAATTCTACCACCACCACCGACGGATGGTCGACCCTTGGCGTATTACCAGAAGGGTTACGGGACACCTTTATTACCACGTCCAGACGGCAAAGCAAACACCGTCACATGTACCCATAGCCAAAGGGATCACATTTGGGACGGAACGCGTTTCCGGTCTTTGCGCCCCGTCGAACTGGAGAGATTGCAGGGTTTTCCGGACAATTTCACAGAGGGTCTGAGCATTAGCAGTCGTCACCGCCTGATGGGCAATGCGTTCAGTGTTTCGTCTTTCCGTTACATTTTGCGGAATCTATCTGCGAGGGTGGAGTCTATCTGGGAGGGTTGATAACGGAGTGGCGCAGTAAGCCCTGGTTGTCCGTTTGGTCGCAGAGAGACCGCTTTGACATCGATTCCTCTACCTTTGCCTGCCACCAAAATGACAGCCATCGTAATGGCAGCCATTACCACCCTTCCTGAAGTCCACGACAAAGATGTTAGTTGGCGGGACTTGGCTGCAAATCGCATCCTGGACCCGGACCATCCTGTTTTGGAGGCTCTGGGAGTACTCTACGAGCACTACTTTTCCGAGCCCCGCTTTCGGCAACATTATTCGTCCCTGCTCGTAGACTGCTCAGACGACTTCCTCAGACTTGTTCTCCTCGACCACAAACCAAAGATCGTCATACAGAAAGCGGGTTTTCCCGTCGGGCGGTATGGAGGGCACCGCCGTGCTCACTTTCCGGACACTATATTGCTGAATGGATTTGTGAGTTCTGTCTCATGTATTCCTAGCTTCGCTATGTTCACACTTTGTCATTTGACAGCTCGTTGAAAAGGCCGTATGGGTCAAGAAACATCAACAATCAAACTACCCGTACTTCCTCTTTGCGCTCCAGGTCTGCGTCGTGATTTCCCTATAGCTGTCCGGTGATTGACAATGACGCTGCAGGTCACCCTCATTCACGAGTATGCACATTTGGTACGCACTTCCGCCGTCAGACCTCACATCAAATCCCCCGACCCCGCATTCGGGGTCGTGAAGCTTCGTCACATCCAGCGAATCCACTGCAGATCATGGGCTATTGAGGAGGTTGATGAGCTAGACGCGGAAGCCGGATTCCATATTGAGGACAAGATATTCGGTGGTATCGTGATGTTTGAGCTTCCCGACCAACATGATAAGACCTGGCTGGTCTGTACTCGCTGTACTCGCGAACGGTACGTGCCCGACATACTGATTCTTACGCTTTCTCAGCTGCAAAGCGTGGTGGTCGTAGCAGGCCTGGATTCTGCTTACGAGCTGAACGATCTCCATATTGGTGCATTCCAAGATGGTAAAGACCCAAGTTTCTCAAGCCCGTGATAGTTCGTTGATCATTAACATTGTTTTACAGGCGTCATTCCTGATGTCGGGTCGATGCCGCCATACAGGCGCAGGACGAATACAAATTTGACGCGGGGTGAGGAAGTCAGCAACCACGGTGAAGGGTTAACTGTTACGCTGGGTACCGTGGAGTAGGTTGCATTCGAGAGCGCAGGGTCTCTCGACACTGTCGGCACCTCCGTTTGGATTTTGATCTTACGTTTTGAAACCAGACTTGTATACACCTTGGTGTGACGTCCAATGTCACCGCCAGAGTGTCCCTCACCTCTGCGCGCGGATAAGGATTGCTACGGAAAGTAGACCACAGGATATGAAGCTCGCTTCCGCTAAACCTTCGACGGCGCCGTGATTCAGACGAGACCCCAGACGACGCCGGTGATGAAGGGTCATGATACTTGTTACCGGGACAGCGACAGGGAATAAGGAGGATATAACAATTGGCGCAAGTTGTTGTTTCCGTTGTTGTCATTGCGGCGATGGGTAATCAGAAGTTGTCACCGTTGACCCCTGCTCTTTATATACCATCCGTATACACCAGCTGTACCGGTGGTAAACCAGCCAGCCGTACGTCATTACCGCAGCCGCGGGCGCGCCCGCTACCGGATGGGGACCAACGAGAGCAGCCGCCAAGCGCAACCCAAAGGTAATTCAAATAAAGGTTCCCGAAAATTCGGTCTTCCATCTGAAGCAGGAGATGCCTTCCAATTGCCATCACTCTCCCACTATTCGGCTCCATGGCCCTATCATTCAGACAGATAAGGCCCAGATCCGTACAGCAGATTATTGTTATCCGCTAAGCAGATTATTGTTATCTGCTACAATTCTCCAGCATATCAATGAACGCATAGCCAAGTTCTTTCTCATGAGGTCCCAACTCGCCACAAGCGCTTATATAACCTTCCGTGAAGGCCGTGTATAGATCGGACTTTGGCGCACCCGCCCTGGGTGGTCTGGGTGCGTTGGCCTCGTTCTCTGCGTGGAGCGATATTCAGATGACACTAATGATACCTGCACTCAAGCGATGAGCTCACTTACCTAAGAAGGCCGAGACGACTGCCGTAATTCCGTCCGCATGTTTACTCCACCTTTGCACCTGGTTGAAGTCTATCACTGCTAAAGCCAAGCGATCCATCTGCGTCCCGAGCTTATTTCCGACACCATTTGAGCGACGACCCCGGCCCCCAAGTACAAACTTCACGTCCCTTGCGTCCACCCCCGCATGCATATGAAGCGCTGCGTACGCTCGTCCCATCTCTCTGGCGATGTCAGCTACCGGAAGCTTGAGAGTGCGGCAATCTGCCGCCGTCAGGGGGAAATTGTACACAGAGAAAAACTGTCGGGGAGCGGATCTCGCCGCATCGTCAGCCCTCCCGAGCAGGAGTCGAGCGATGAAGAGTTTGCTGAGAAATACTGATTTATCCGCCGTGGCTGGAGCAAAGGTATTGATAATTTGATGTCGCAAGAGTCTGGGGAGCGGAAGAACGCGAGCCATGGAATACACTGATGTCCTCTTTACGTCGTTGGGCGGAAAAGGGGGAAGGTCTTCCCAATTGGCTTCCGCACCCGTGAAAAACACCGGCTGGGGTGCCTGGAAAGCACTCCTCTCTTGCAAAGCGTGGTGAATAGTTATCAGAGAAAAGTATTCCGCTTCAAGCGTTGAGCATGCATCCACCGTTTTGCACTTTTTGACGACCAAGTCCTCCTGTTGAACCATCGGCACGTTCGGTAAGAAAGACGTTTGTTGAAGAAGACACAATAGGCGTGTAGTCATCAATCACTTACCTGCGGAATGACATAAACAGTCGCAAAAGTCCCGGCGCCAATTCGTACGAGACGCTCGTTGTAATCCTCTGATCCACTTGAATGGTCGTTCATGGTAAATTCCCAAGGTTAGGGTCAGCAAGGGAAAAGGGATGTGTCAAGAACAAAAATGTGTACATCGCACGCTGCCGGTTGGAGCCGTGACGGAGACACCACTCCCGGAGGCGTGCACGTGACCGAACACGCCAAGCGGCTGGGTGGGATTTGGTGCTTTTGTCTCCCGGTGCAGCACGTATAAAGCCGACATGCAGCACGTATAAAACTGGCATGCTCAGGGCGCCGACGTTGGAAGAACAAAGTACTGCTCAGAAACATGCACATCAAAACCATCACCCCTGTCTTGGGATCCCTGCTGGGCCACGTTCTGGTTTCGTTGGCTTCCCCGGTTGTTCATGTTACCGGGGTCAGGCTCCCCGTCATTGCAGCGCTGACGCAAACGGACGGTCCCCCGGTTTGCGAATGGCCGGGGCATTGCCGCGGGTCAAGCTGTTCTTCAGCAGACGATTGTTCCGGCGACCTCGTCTGTGTCAACACTCGTTGTGACGACCGACCCACCACCGCCTTCCAGGAGCGTTTCAGCGTCAACGACACTTTGAACTTCATCCCCGTGGCCTACGACGCGGAAGGTCCGTTCTTTTATGACGCCCTACTCGATCCCGAGCGTCGCGGCGTGACCTTCCGGCAGAGAAACATCCAGTCTCCGTCTCGTGTGAACTGGATCTCCCGCGCGGACGCCACCTCCAGGTACGACTCCAACTTTATCATCGGACGGCCCGGCAGCGACCTTTACGAACTTGGGACATCCGGCGGCACTGAGAGGGTGGCCTTTGCCAGGAGGTACTCAAGGAAAGACGGCTCGAGGAGGTACACCTCAACGTGTCGTCGGCGCAGTCCATCCGTCGGCTGACCTCCTCTTTGCGGTCATCTGTCACTTCCGCGAGGACTTCCCCGACGACCCGAGGAACACCGTTAGGATCTACCGGCTCTCAAACTCCGGTTCCGTCGAATGGTCAAAGAAAATCGAGACCATTTACGGCGGACCGCTGACTGTGGCCCTTGACCCTGCTGGGCGCCGTTTGTTTGTCACTTGGTCGCGGATCCGTCCCACGGAGGACGGGGACGAGCTGGACGCCTACGTTGCGCTGTACAGGGCGTCGAGCGGATCCAAGGTGGCGGGACCTCTGCAGATAGAAGGCATTCGCAGCATCGGTTTCAGCGAGGCGGTGGACGCAAAGGACATGATCGTAACCGCCAATGCAAGGACAGGCGCTTCTCATCTTTCTCGTCTTTCAGTTGGAAGTAGGAACGTAAGAACCAAGTGGGCGGTGGACGTCGCCCTGCCCAACATCCACCCGGAGGTCCCTACGGATGAGGACGTTGATCTTCTGTTCCTCTGTGCCGGTGGAAACGGGAAAAACGCTGTGCTCCAGGCTCGCGAACTAGACGACGGGACCCTTGCCGCAGAGAAAGAGCTTGCTGGCCGGCATCCCGTGCCGATTCATCCATGCCGAGGATGATGACAACGTCGTGGTTGGTGTCTACGCCGGCACTCTTGTGGACCCGGACGAGAGCGCCTTGCTTGGGTTCGACCTCGAATGATATCTCCAGTTCTCCTGGTCAGACAATGCTAGTCGTGAGAGCTTACCTGATGTGATCTATTGTTTTCACCACAAGACGACATGAACATTTGCGTGGTAAAAAACATTGACCGGGCTGCCGTGTGTACATTGCCAGCATTCATACAAAGTGCACCACATCCCTAAGCTGCTTCCTCGTCTTGACATACAAAGTGCACCACATCCCTAAGCTGCTTCCTCGTCTTGATAACTTGTAACCTCATACCAACAGCCTTCACTACTCTTTTGTACAGGGTGTCGTCAATTCCCAGAGCCCCCAGCCCCTGCAACACGTCAAGGACGGCGGCCCCCGTCAACGTCCCGCTCGACAGGAAGTCCTCAACAGCGCGGAAGGTCCGATGACAGACGGGTAAAAACCAGACGTTATCGTGCGCCCCGTCCTCCAAGGCCATGTCGTCTATCATATCGTTCAGAAAGGCGCTCCGCTTCACCAGTTCCGTTCCCAACCTGACTTCATGTTGGTCGGTCGTTTTTCCGAGGAAGGTGACCATTCTGGCCCGCTTCTGTCCAACGGCGGTCGCTTCACAAATGTCGGACTGGCGTGCGCGCTTAAAGTTCACGTTCCGCAGAGAGGATCCTTCCTGCGCTTTGTCAACAACCCAACCCTCGCCCGCCGACACGTGTGCGAATCCAGTCAGTGCCAACTCCTTCGCGCAATCAGGGCCATAACCCTTTGCCAGGGAGGTCGCGTCACTGATTTCCCGTCCACACCAGATGCACGTCCCCGTCATTACCCCGAACCTCCCGCCATTCGCGTGTGAATCTGCCAACCACCACTCAAGGAAGTCATCCACGTCAAAGCTGTGTGGCCCTCCCCGGTACGACCCTTTCCAGCCTAAGCCATCCTTGTTGACCCGCAACACGGTAGACGAGACCTCCTTCCTCCCTTTGCTTTGTTGTTTGCCCTGGAGGTTCGGCAGGAGTGACACGGCCCCGCTACACCGGATGACGACGGTGTCCCTGTCGACGGGATCGTCATGGTCGTCATAGTACTGCACCACCAGTTTGTCTGGCATGGGAACGGGGAGGTGCTCGGTCGGCGCTGCGCAACGCTGGCACAATCTTTCCGGGGGCAGGTGCTTTGGTTTTCGGGACCATCGGTTCTCCTTTTTGGCAAAATGGTCATCCGCACACAGTCGACAGAAGGGGCGGAGGGAACGCTTCTTAAAATGCAGCGTCAACTCATGTTTTGCTGCTTTGCCCTTTTGAAGATCGCGCAGAGCACCGGAGAGGAGATCATAAAGGGCGGCGTATCTTTCGTGGGTCGAAACTTTCACCAGTTCATTGATCAACGGCTGCTTCGCTACCCAATCTTTCTTTGCGTTCTGAAAAGCATTCGAAAAGGCAGTCGCTTCGCATCGCAAACAACCCGGTCGCTGGCTGTCGTCAAAAGCGCTGAGGAAGTCGACGAGGGGAGCTTCGTATTGGATGAAGCCGTCGCGCTGCGAAAAACGTGAGAGGCATGCGCAAACGCAATTCGTCAACATCCTATAGGTACCTTCTTGAGATGATCCTTTGTCCAGAACGCTAGCTTGAGCCTCTGAAGCTCGCGCTCCTCGTAGTCCAAATTGGAGGAGCTCTCCTCATCCTCATCCGAGCTCTCCTCATCCTTATCCGAGCCCTCCACGTCCGGTTCACCCTCGGCGTCGCCTTCGTCACTTTCGTCATCGAAGCAGTGACTGAAAATGTTGATTGGCACGCTATATGTGGCATCGTATTGTAAGCCATCTCAGTCCTAAAGAGTCCTGTGCTCAGTTCTCACCTTTCATCGATGTCGTTCCGGCGACACAAGGCCGCCAGCAGTTTCGTCAAGCTCTGGCCTTCGCTGTTGCGTGCATAAGCAGAATCCGAAAAGAAGAGGAGCACAAAGGGGATGCTTGTATACGTCAGGACATCGTATACCTCGCTCGGGAGACCATCGGTTGGAAGGAGGCTGATGTCTCAAAATCAGTTAGGACTATGGGGAAGTCCATGGCGGCACGGAAACAACTGAGAAAAAGATGAAGAAAACTGCTTGCTCAATTTAGGGGAAAAACGGTCGGTGGCGCACGGGCGGCTTAGGTCCGGTGTGGCCCCGGGCTGAGCACACATGTCCGCAGCGAAGGGCAGGCGCCCGAGCTTTTTGTGTCGCGTGACTTGAGGTCATGTGACCCATTGGTGATCGAGTAATGTTCTCGGGAGTGAACATGTAAAGCATTGCCCATCCTGACGACGTGATGCAAGGCGATACCTGGAAGTTTACCCCGGGAATACACCTAGATCTCGCAATCTCTTCCGGTGGGTAGTCAATTCCAAACTCAGTTTCGCCATATGCATATTCATGAAGGTTGACTCCACTGGGAAAGTGTAGAGCTCTTTCGTTGTCGCAAAAAGATCAAGAATTAAACCCAGGGGCACAAGCGTAACAGCGCAGCCATGCACAGATCCTCATTAGTTCTTGGTGACTGTTGTCGATTTCACCACGCTGAAGCATCTCGTTACCACCCTTCGTAACCCATCACATTCCTCGGATGCCCGTCGTCGTGATATGTCAAGGCCTCGTCCTCGGTTGAGTGGATCGTTTTCCACCATATGTAACGCGGGTCGTCTCTCGGAATCTGGTCTTCAATGAGGAAATCCTCTTCGCGGGCGAGGGTGTGGTAATGCGATATCATCGTCAGTCGTGCGTTTTCGCCGTGCCCGAACATCCATGCTTGCTTGGTGAGCATCCCGTTCTCTCTGAAAAACGTCCCGTCGGTGTACACGATTAGATGTGGTCGACCGTCCGGGGTTGGAATTTCGCTGTTCCAAACGGGAAAGGACCGAGAACGCAGCAGAAGCTCCTCAACACGACGAGCCCGCGCCCAGCGCCGAGACTGGCGGAAAATGCACAGGCGCAGCTCCAAAGGAAGGTCCGAAAAGGTCGCCGGGCCTCGTCTCATTTTCAGCTTACGGTAAAAGATGCACAGATGAGAGATGCACAGGTGAACCGATCATGTTGAATCTGTACGTTCTTCTGTGCTGCTTGGCCACCCAAATTTGATCCCTGTTTTCGGACGGTCACTCAAAACCTTCAGAAGCTTCTCTCTGCTCTTCCTGCAGGTACTAGATTTGCCCGCGGCGTTGGACTTCCTCTGCATCAACTAGCATTCACGGATGTGAAAATTCCAGCCGTAAAAAGACCGGGCGTAGCGATAATATTTACATATCTTTGAAAAGACCATCTGTTTGTTTGTGAGCTTTCTGCAATTGTCCGGCGGTGAGACTACGGCCGTGTTCGCTCTTCAGGTAGGGATCCAAGTTGGAGGGAATACCACTGAAAAGTCTTTCAACTTTCCTGCGAGTGACTACGAGTTCCTCGACAAGATCCGTACTACCTAAAAGCTCTGGTGTCCCCTTGACTTTGCTTTCAAGCAGCGCCATGATACACAGCAGGCAGACTTCGCCTTGTTTCGCGTTCAGTAGAACCACTCTGTCTTGGTCGCATTGGGAGCACCTTTGTTTGTTCCAAGCATCCGCTCTCATTTCGGCCATGTTGCAGGGCGAAAGCACGGGGCAAAGCGGGGATCCCGCTGGTTTGGTGTGGTGCAACACAAGGTGTGGCGGGCGCGGCTCAAGGTGTGGCGGATGGTGACTCGGAATGCCCAAATTCAGAAGCCTCGTCGTCGCCATCATCTTCTCCTGCGTCAAAGTACCTATCGACAACTTCGAGATCCACCCAGAACCGTTGATTGTCGTCTGTGAACGACCATTGTTCCTTCAAAATTTCTTGATTGTACGCTGTCATCGCGTCGAAGATTTCTTGCTTCTGAATGACCCTGCTTTCATTTTCAGAATTCCACTTCTCAAACACTGCCAACATATGAATCTGTTGCTGCTATCCCTTTTGAAAGAGTCCGTCATTCCAAGATACCATGACTTCTTCCCCTGTTTGCATGACTTCTTCCCCTGTTTGCCCGCTGTGTCAACGCCCGCTTGTGGATAGCTGCCCCGAGGTTCCGTGCCTTGAAAGCGTGGAGGATTTCTGCGAATTGGCGACGGGTGTCTGCGGACACCACTTTCATTTCCACTGTGTAGCCACAACACTCAAGCGCAAAGGGGTTTGCCCTGTTGATGAAAGCTTATGGGAGTTTTCCCGTTACTGGTATCGCTCTGACTTAGCAAGAGGAGCCGAGTCACTCTTGTCGGATGCGCCATCCAATTTCGCTCGAGCCCCTGCCGCCCCGGGGTCAGATGGACAGAAGCACCAACCCTGCCATGAGAGCCATCCGGATTTGTACCGCGCCATCAACAAATACCGCCTGATGAGATGCGCGGGCCGCTACGAACCCGTTTCGCATGGTCTTTTATGTGACATCCATGGCCATCTGGTCGGCGTGGGGCACGCCTACGCAGCGGCTTTCGGCAAATGTATTGAGCGGCTCCCGGAAGGTGGCATGATGATCAGCTTCGACGACTGGGATTGGCTCTTCAACTTTCTCGACAAACTGGCAGTCAGCCCGCTCGACGTGAAGGACATGGCCAGAGCCGGTTTCGAGAAACCTCCCGCTTGGATGCGCAGGGATGGGCAAGACCTTCCGGTCATCGCAGTCCCACCGGTTTCGCGCGAGCGCCCGGTTGTTACCACTTCGACGCCGCATTCAACGCCGTACGACAGAGTGCGCACTGAAACCAGGTTGCTTGCCGAAAGTGACGCACTGAAGGAACTGATTGACTGGGACGAAACGACACGTCAAATGTTTGCGCAACCGGGGCGGGGGCGGAACTTTAGAGGAACCTTGCATTTTTATGGACATCTCTATCCGATCCGGGTCAGGCTTCCTTCCGACTGGCCTTTCAACCCTCCGGTCGTGACCTTTCCCGGTTCGAAGCCCCCTGTCAAAGTCGCGTTCAGGATCGACAATGACGGTGACCTACACACCGGACCCGGTGATTGGTGTTCCGCGCTTTCCGTCGAGAAATGGCTTCTGATGATTAGTGTAGACGTTTTAGAGAACGGTAATGAAGAACCCTAATGTATGACACAAGCACTTTGTTACCAGGCAATTGGGAAAGAGCGGCAGAAGGGTGGAGGTTTGTGAATATTCATCAGGAGGAACCGAGGCGCACATCTACGCCCCATTCACACAGACGATACTACAATTTTAACCCAGCACTTTGACTTTGAGTTTGATGCCATCGTGCTGACCGTTCGCATTGGCAGTTTCGTAGTCAAAGACGTATCCTCCATCAGAAACGCGTGCGGTTATGGTGCCACCGTTGCAATCTTTGACGGATGTGAGAGTGAAGATGTTCTTTTCTGTGTCGTTTTGTGAGACGCAGAACACCGCCGCGGCTCCGGTGTTGGGTTCATTAATTGTTGGGCGTGAGGTGTTCCATGGAGAAATGAGAATGAAGCAACTCCCGTGCTTCCCTTCAAGTATGGTAAACGGCTCTCCTGAGACTGCTTCGGCGATGTGACCACCTGTGAATGTCATGTGGGTGCGAGACATCGTACTCCTTCCTGTTTTGGGTGCAAGAGTATTTTTGCCAAAAAGAAGGAGCCTGCGGGAGCGTCGTTGCTGAACAATATTTTATGAGGGCAAATCAGGGATGTCCTCGACGACGCGGTATTCATTTGACAGAGTTGTGCAAGACACCAGACAGCTGGACATGTTCCTGTTGAGCCATATGGGAAACCCTTTCATCCAATCTCAGACGCAGGGTGACGTCACGTACATATACACTAGCGAACAAGTGACTTCGCAAACGACTCAGGATGACATTGCGCGCCAACTTGACCGATATCCTGACCCTCCGCAGGCGGCCGCTGGTCCTGCGTGCAGCGTCATCACCGAGGTGAGCAGCGGGGGTACGGGACGCAACGCCATCCCGGCCGGCAGCATTCTCTTCGGCGCAGACGACGAACCGTTGTCGACGGACTCGTCGTTGAATTTTGACCCCAATACGAAAACCCTTGGGGTGATCTCCATCACTTAGGTCTCCATCACCTAGGCTTACGTGAGCTCAACACCCATGACAGAGACATTCACCTGAGTTCCTTCGGGAGCATGCTGCAACGTGGAATTGCCCACAACAGAAATTGCGCCGGTGAGGACGTTAAACGTGATGTATTTTTTGTCCGCAGAGATGCTCTTCAGACTCGTCAGTGGCATGGAGGTAAGCTCGTTGGTGTTCTCCATCGGGGATGCGTTTGCCACGAGTATTGTTGAGAAAATGGCGTCTCCGTTTTGCTTCACCGGTGTGACTTGAACCGTGCCTCCAACGCTGTACCCGACATCCGTCCAAATCGCGAGGTTGCCCATGACACTGGGCCCCGACCAAGCCGAGAAGAGGGACACCGTTGCAAAGGCCAACTGTCCGCCTGCGTTCGCAACGACGACATCACCTTCCCTCTGTGGACCTATCCGCGGAAGACTCAGCTCATATTCATCAGCGCCGTCCGTTGGCGGTGGGGGTAAGATATTAGCTCTTCCCAGGCGAACACGATCCGAGATGCCGGCGGTGCTACATTCAATGCCTCCTCGCAACGTCAGCGCGTCGTTTGTCGCCTGTTCGATAAGGACGGGTCCGTCCATGACCCGAATGGCATAAGAGTCCGTGGGGACCACACCATCTCCTGTGGGCGGGCCCTCGACTCGCAAGGTCACTGCGGACGGATACGTGACGTCGTCATTGAGGGCTTGCACGGTGGGTGCCTGAATGTTCACCGCGCTCCAATCCTTCACCGCGGTACCTGAGGCAGTAGACCCGTCCGCGGTGAACGGCGTCCCCCGAATATTGAGAATCTGCCCGGTCTTCGGAGCTTCGATCATGGGTTGTTCCTCAATGTTCAGAGTGGCCGATTTCAACCCCAGCGGTGAGACTATATTCACCCCATTTTCAGACGTGTTTTCTCCGATGGTGTCGGTGAATATGACGCCCTGCACGGCGAGGTCCCCCTGCCCAGTCTTGTCCGAGACATCGTCGACGTCTTTTGTGATGGCGACATTGTTCTCGAAGAGTGTGGGGAACTTTCTGTTTTGTCTTAGTATCTGGGCTGGAAACGCTCGGGAACCATAGAGCTGGGTCCCTCTCCTGTTTTGCTTTTGGCCTTGGTTCTGGGTTCGCTTCATCCGAGCCTTTCTTATTGTGAGGTGCAAAATCTTTCGCAGCCAGTTCCACAAAAGATATTGAACGCGCGGACTCCCTGATGCACCGGGGGCTCGTAGCTCCTTGTCCACCTGTCGCGGTGCACCCCATCTATGTAAAGCTCCAATATATGACCACCTTGGCTTCGTCAGAACCCTACCTTTCAGAACCCTAGCTTGCATCGCGGATAACATTTTTGGAGGAGAGACCCGGCCAGCTCGTAAAAGTCAACCATTAGCGACATGCGTCTGGGTGCATCCCGGAAAAAATTCAGTCACATGGGTTATCAGAGGCCATGAACACAACGGACGTCGAACGCTCGCTTCACAGGCTGTGGGAGCGGATTTTTGCACTTGAGGACGGGAGGGCTGGTCCATGCACCCACCCACACGGAGAGGAGACGTCCAACGTCCCCGGTACCAGCGACATCACACAGCGGGAGAAAGTCAATTCACTACGTGAAACGGTGGTTGCCCTCACGGCGAAGGTGCAACAGCATGAGTTAGAGCTGGCCACTCTACGAGATGAGACGGCTCAGAAGCAGCATCTGCACGACTTGGAGATGGCCACGCTGAAATCCACTCTGAAGGAGCTTCTATCCGAACGCAAGAAGGAGTCGTACTATCAGAAATTGATGGAGGAGAAACTCAACGCGAAGCGCATGAAGGTTCCAGGCGTGGGTATGACGGATCTCACAAACGACGAAGCCCATATCGAAATCAAGAATTGGATCTATTACGATGATGTACCGGGCCAGCTTGCCAAGTATCACCAGGTGATACCGCGCAAGAAAAGCGTCGTCTATTACTTTGGGAGACGTCCAAGGAAGCAGCGGCTCGATCAGATCCTGCAGCTGATGTTCAACGCGGGGATCGAGGTATACTCATTTGATGTCGATGACGTAATCGAACGACATCTTCCGACACAGGATGGAGAGGAATCCAAAGTGCACCGTTTCATTCAGGAACACATGGCTCGGACTGACAACATGAGTGAGTTTGCTCTATGGACGGAGGTGTTCAAGTTGTATAGGGAGAAATTCGATGGGAACGCGAAACGGGATCCACTCAGAAAAGAACTCGCCAAGTACGGAGTCCTATATAAAGACAGCTCCCTGAATGCTGTAACTTTCAAAGGGTTCAAAAACTGGCGCCTGGTGGAGACGGCGGAGGATACGCTGCCATCCGACCTTTCTTCGGGCTGACGATCGACGTTTCCAATACAAGACAAATGCGAAACAGTGCCAATATAAAGACCTCGTACAGAACCGTAAAAGTGAATTATCATCACATCATGTCACGTATCAGCACGGATGATTTCATGAACGCGATGACCTTCCTCGCAAATCAGCTCGGTTACGAAAATGCCTACCAGCTCCTCGTGTATGCCAAAGTTTTGGAGAAACCCATCCCACCGAGTTACGTTCGTCCGAATCAGTATCATCTGAACTGGGACATTCTGCATGCCGCGTTTGGTGCAGATGACAGAGTGGATACTTTTGAGCTTGATGACCGCCTGTACGCCGTCATTGACACCAGGAGGGACCGCGGCGACAGTGTCGTGAACAGGACCAGGTGGCTCGAGGTATTGACGTTTGGGCGTGTGCAAGTCGGACATGAGCCGAACTCAAATATCGGGACCGTCGTCAATGCGTACAGCTCGATCTTTTGCGGCTTTTGCAAATCAACAATTGCTTGGATATCGCTCCCAAAGCCAGATTACAGAGGAACGGCTTACCAAAGAATCATGGAAACGACAGGGTCGGTGGGTGACCACAGATCGTTCTTCACACAAGCTGATTGCCCAAAAACCACGCTGTGGTTCATGACAACAACAAGCCGAGCGTTTGACGAACCTCTGCGTCGAATCTTCCCAGAAATGAGTGCTGCGTACCGCCGGCGGAACATCATGGATTGGCTGTTCCTGCTATCATACAACCCCACGTGTCAGTGTAAACATTCTGGCGTGTGCGCTCGTTCGTCCACTACTCATGCTCATCTGCAAGAAATGTCGATGAGGCAGAGAAACGGGTTGTGTGCACCGAGAGACGTGAATGACGACGACAATTTTAGCTTCGTTTACGATCATAAGCACGATGTGTGGTTCCCGAAAGACCTATTACTGGAATACCGTTTTTACCGACTGCAGCAAGTACGATTGGTGCGGCTACTTCGCCAACATACGGACAGAATCCTTCAGCATCTGTACCAGTGCCCAAACGGGGCGATATTCAAAAAAACCGCTGCTGTGACTATGGTTGGTCGTCAGACGTGAGGGATTTACCAACTACCGCGTTCCAATCTACCTGTAGTAAGCGGGTGTCCAATCGTCCAGATCCCGACCAACCTATAGATGAACGCGCGCTCAGCGAACACAATGGGAACGACGCGTCTCAGGGTCCGCACAAACTCAGCACACTCTGATTCGGAGCGGTGATATGAACGTACAAAACGCACAGCAAATCGGAAGAAGTCCTCCACTTCAGATCAACCTCCGAATTATCAAGGACAAACCATACTCTACTCTTTTGAAAAAGTGTACGTTTTGTACTTTTTGTATTACCATGCCCATTTGGAGCTGTGCTGAGACTGTGCGGAGACCTTGTGGCAACACCCCCTTATTGTGCAGACTTTGTACGTTACAGGAGTCTCCACCCTTTGAATCCATTGAAGTCTTCCCCATCAACAGTGGTGTGCTCAAAGAGAACACCGTTTTTCCTCAACTCTGCCCGTAGGACGTCCCGCTTCATTCCCCTCAGCTTGTGATCATAATGACCAGCTGCTGTCTTCAGATCCATCCACGACAAGTTGGAAGAAGGATCCCTTACCAGGCGCTCCGTGACGAACTCTTTGACAATGTCGACACTGTCCTTGTACTGCTCGGTCGCAGCCGTAACAGCAGCAGGAACTTCTAGCCCTTCCTCGAGATAAATCTGGTAGTAATGGATGAGGACGCCAATGAAGTACGGCGCCGCTGCTTCGAGCTTGGACTTCAGCTGATAGTCAATCTTTCGTTCATGCGCCAAGACCGGCTGGTCAACGAAGCTGGTGACGAAGCCGATGACCCGGAAACGTCTGAAGAAAGAGTACGAGTTCTCCGTGACCTTCGGTATGGTGTTACACAGGAACGTCGTTTTGCAGGTCGGTGTAATCAGGGTTTGACGACCGTACATTTCCCGCGCAGAGATGGTATCCTCTCCGGTGAGGATTTTAATGGTTGAAGCCTGCAACGTCTCCGAATTTTCAGGTTCTGAGAAGACCGCGAGGCGAACGCCTTGGAGCGAAGCGACTGCATCGTTCGATTGGTTGGCATCCTCGCGTTTCCGGGTCAACAGCGTGTACGGTATCTGCTTGCAATATGGGCCAAGACACGTCTCCATCAATCTGATCAACCGGGATTTGCCGTTGCCACCGGTCCCCGTCCATACGTAGAAAAACTGTTGTGATACGTCGGTCGTCAGGCACAAACCCAGTATCTTCAGGACGTAATGACAGAGGGAAGGATCCGGGAGGATGTCGTGCATGAATCCCAAGAGGAATCGGCTGTTCGCGTTCTCAGGGTCATAAGGGATGTAACGCTGATTCACCCTCAACGTGATTGGAACGTCTGGACTTCCAGGACCGAAGGCCATTGTATCGAAGTTGAACACGCCATCGTCGAATACCATGACGTTTTGAGTGTTCAGTTCCGCCGCGAAGGTAGGTCTCCAATCATGGAATTTGATGACAGAGTCCTGGACAATGCGTTCCCGAAATTTCCCGTCTTCCAGCGCCACGCAAAGTTTACGAAGATGTTTCGCCTTCCTCTTAGTGTCGTCGGTTTGGATTGGGAGGTTTTCGAAGTGAAGCGCAACCCGGCGGTAGTGAACGAGAAATTCGTCTTCGGACATGGCCTCCTTGTACTTCAGTTCTCCCGCGTCTTCGGACCAGCAGTGCTTTTCCCAAATGAACCACCGTCTAGTCGACGTACAGTGGAATCTCTCACGGAAGTAACGAGTGGTGAAGCGTGACAACATAGCGTCCGTGCCCTGGAGAGATCCGATGAATAACGCATTGAGCTCCGGGTCGTTAGGAAATGCCACCAGATTGTCATCAGAGAAGTCAGCGTAAAAATCCGCTTGGGCGTCGCCATTGTAGATGTTCGTAACGTGGTTGTTGTTGATGTTGACGGTGCCGATACTGACGTTCAGCTGATTCAAAGCCAGGACGAGCTTCGGGTACTGCTCCTTGGGGAAGAGGATGTACTTTTCCGGCCACCCTACGTGGCAATCCAGGCAGACCACCTGGTAGCCCTCCTCCCGGTGGACGAACGACGTCTTCCTCGAGTTACAGGCGTTGCACACCCGGTGTTGGGAAACGGTCATCAAAGTGTTCGTCACCTGGTCGGTGTCTTCGGGTTTGGGATTCTCGTCGGGAAAGTCGGCACGGATGTTACGGTGACAATCCTCCTTTGCATCCCGGAGCACTTCCGGGTCGAGCGCACTGTGGAACGTCTTCGTGAAGAGATCCCTCAGTGGTTTCGGGAGCTCGGGTAGCGGGATCGCTTTCAGTTCTCCCTGCTTCCGGCAATCCTCGTCCGGGCACTTGAACCTTGCACCAGATTCAGTGATGCATATGTAAGGATTATTCCTCGCGTGGATCTGCCGACGGATGTTGCACCAACGCATGACGGTTGGTAAGATGAGCCAAGAGTCCGCCCGGTTGACGAGGATCCGCCGAAGCTGCTCTTGCATCCGGTACCGATCGCCGAAGAAGTCGGAGGAAACACGAAGGGCCTCCACGATCTCCGGCCCGGTAAGCTCCTCTGTACCGCCTGTCCCTTCTGCCTTCCCAGTACCGTCCACAGCCTGCACACCCTGCCCCTGCCCTTGTGCCTTTGTTTTCCTTCCACGTTTTCGCCCTGCGGCCGACGCTCCCGCCGTCGGTGCGACCGCGACCGCCCCTTCGTCGACATGTTGCGCGAGGTGCTCCAGGATGTCGCACTCCTCCCACGGGATCCGCTCCCCGTTCCAGTTGATAGGAACAAGGAAGCGCTTCGTGACGTCAATATCTTTACACCCCCCCAATACCCCCAGTAGCTGCTCTCTGACTTTGAAGACTGTCAAGTCGAGACATTCCCGCGCCTCCCGTTCGTCCTCACCGGTAAGATCTTCCAAAGGGCACTTCTCCTTTACGTACGCGGGGATGTCGGATGCGTTCGCTACGGTCCCACGCACCCAAGCCCGAAAGGAGAGCTTGTACTTCCTGGTGGCCTGCGCACTAGCGCCCTTTCCGCCGGAGACCTTTGCTGTTACCCAGCCGTGCCGCTGAGCCAGACGGAAGCGGTCCTGGGGCACGTCCACGTGGAGGCGAGTGATGACCTTCTTCACACCGCTAAAGAGGGCAGCCGTCCGTTCCACACCCGGATCCTCATCGTACTTGGCGTCAAAGTCGTAGTAGGCGGTGACCCGGGTACTACCACAGAAGTGCTCCTGTAGGGTGAACGTGTCCTTTCCCCGCCCATCACGGAAGGCCTTTCGGACCTCTTCGGGTGTGAGCGTGTGCACGTCCCGAGCGCCTCGTATGCGGCTGACGAACTGCATGCTTGGATCAGGTTCTCTTGTTTCCAAATTTCCCTTCCTGCGAGTCATGCTTTATACATGAACGAAGAAAGTATTGTTGTATGCAAAAATGATGTCACTTAATCACGACTGTATCACGTGTAATTTACATTCATTTCGCAAATGAAACGATCAGCGCCAATCGATAATGATAATTCTTATAAAAGTCAAGACCCAGCTGAAGAAAAAGAGACCCCAGCTATCCTATCAGTCTCAATTCTGGAGGATGGCACCGCAATCTCCTGGCTACCACTTTTCAGCATGGACACCTTTGCTTTCCGGGGTGAAAGGTAAAAGCTCAGTTCATGGTTGCTTCACCGTCCTCCGCTTTGGATGTCCGAACTCACTTTCCCCGCAGAAATCAACAATCTAGCCGTTTGGTCAACGGTCAGTACACAAAGCAACGCCGTCAGTACACATTTTCTCTCAGCCGCTCAAGTCGTAGTAGCCTCTTCGCCATTTCGGGTTGGGGCCTTTCTCCTTGACTTCCCTAAACGGTGGGATGAGAGAAAACAAAAGGAACACGGTCGACAAGGACCTTCCACCCACCTTCCCACTGAAACTTCATGGGTGGTGCCTGCGGAGAATCTCCAGCTTCGACCGTAGGGGGCTATGCCCGGAAATCAACAGTGGGATGGTCATCGTACACGACACCCCACCAC
>Ga0105239_10002285_pt1 | contig 24478 bp, 24 predicted proteins | sample KBSC44metaG_FD_92761 | JGI IMG/M metagenome (GOLD analysis project Ga0105239, IMG submission 92761) | Corn rhizosphere microbial communities from Kellogg Biological Station, Michigan, USA - KBS C4-4 metaG | ecosystem: Host-associated > Plants > Roots > Rhizosphere > Soil | place: Michigan, USA...
AGAAGCAGCGAAGACGATATGCAAAGGGCCCCAATTGGGGCCCTTTGCATATCGTCAGGCCATCGTCGTCACTGGCCTGCTTTTACTCCGCCCCCCTGGCCTGGAATTGGTCCGCCGTTGACAATTCTCCGACATCGGCCGATCGACCGAACGCAGCGAGGGGAACAGAAGCCTGCTGTAATCCGAATCATGCTCGATACTACCGAGTATCGCGAGCGCCTGGGTGGAGAGAGGAATGCTGTGTGGGCGCCGCATCTTGGCTTTGTGCGGCGGGATCGTCCAGATCGCCTTGTCGAAATCGAAGTCGACCCATTCGGCATGGCGTAACTCACCTGGGCGGACGAACACATGCGGCAGCAGTCGCAACGCCGCCTTGGTGTTGGGATGCCCCTCGAAGGCCTCGATCGCACGCAGCAGGCCGCCTGCCTCTTCTGAGCTGGTGATCGCAGCCCGATGAACAGGCTGGGGAGCAATTAGCGCGCCGCGCAGATCGGCGGCCACATCACGATCCGCGCGGGCGGTAGCGATGGCGTAGCGGAACACTTGGCCGCATGTGCTGCGCAGGCGCTTGGCGGTTTCGTAACGGCCCTTGCTTTCCATCTTGCGGAGCATCGTCAAAAGCTCCCGTGCCGTGATCGCGGTGATTGGGCGCTTGCCGATCGAGGCGTTGATGAAATCCAGCAGCCATCGAAGCTTCTTCATCGTCACGGCGGAGCGGCCTTCGCGTTCTGCCTTCACCAGCCATTCGTCGGCGACCGCCTTGAAGCTGTTGGAAGCGGCCACGGTCGCCGCGACCCTATCGAGCCTGATCTTCTCGGCGGGGTCATCGCCACACGCCAACACTTTTCGGGCCGCGTCGCGCTGGTCGCGGGCCTCGGCAAGGCCGGTATCGGGATAGACCCCGAAGGCCAAAGTCTTTTGTTTGCCCATATGGCGGTAGTTCATCCGCCAGTAGCGACGGCCATTCGGCGTCACATAGAGGAACAGCCCGTCACTGTCGGTGAGCTTGTACGGCTTGTCCCGGCCCTTAGCGTTTCTGATCGCGAGAGCGGTAAGCGCCATGATGGTATCTCCTGCTCGGGGAGGGCTGCGCTACCATCAGACATACCATCAAGGTGCTGGTATCCGGTGGTCCGAGACCGCTCCGTATGGGATACCTTACCACGAAAAACCGCAGAAATCCGCCATTCCTGGCATCTTCTGGAACCCTCTGGGAGAGGATTTTGGTGACCCCAACGGGACTCGAACCCGTGTTTTCGCCGTGAAAGGGCGACGTCCTAGACCGCTAGACGATGGGGCCAGCGCAGGCGAGGCCGCGCGTTAGGGCATCAGGCGCGATCGGTCAATCCGCCCAGGCGGCATCGTCGAGATGGAGTTCGGCGGACGGGCGCGAGGCCCAGTCGTCGATGCGCGCACGGCCGGCCAGCCAGAGCTTGCGGATCGACCCGGCGCCCAGCAACGCCTGGCCGAGCGCGGTATCCGCCGATCCGAAGGCCATCGCCTTGATCGGCTTGCCATCGTCCCCGGAGACGATCGTGCGGACATGGCCGTTGCCGACGATATCCGCCTTCACCACGCGCACCCGGCCGGCGGCGACGCGCGGGCCGGGCCAGCCGGCGCCATAGGGACCGCCCGCCTCCAGCGCCTCGACCAAGGCGGGCGTGACCCCGCCCGGCCCCACCACCGCATCCAGCAGCAGCGCGCGGGCATCCGAGGCGGCGGCGACACCCGACGCGAGGCGATCGTCGAGGAATTCGGCGAAGGCATCGAGCTTCGCCTCGTCGATGGTGATGCCGCAGGCCATGGCGTGGCCGCCGCCCGCCACCAGCAGCCCGCTGTCCTTCGCCGCCAGGATCGCCGCGCCGAGATCGACGCCCGAGATCGAACGGCCCGATCCCCTGCCGACGCCGCCATCCAGCGCGACGACGATGGCGGGCCGGCCGGCGCGTTCCTTGATGCGACTGGCGACGATGCCGATCACGCCGGGATGCCAGCCATGGCCGGCGATCACCGCGACGGCGCGATTGCCCTGCGAGGCGAGCCTTGCCTCGGCCTCCTCGCGCACCGCCTGCTCGATGGCGCGGCGTTCCTCGTTGAGCACGTTCAGCTCGGCGGCGATCGCGCGGGCCTCGCCCTCGTCCTCGGTGGTCAGCAGGCGCACGCCGAGATCGGCGCGGCCGACCCGGCCGCCGGCATTGATGCGCGGCCCCAGCGCGAAGCCGAGATCGGTGCAGGTGGGATTGCGCGTCAGCCGCGCCGCCTCGATCAGCGCGGCGAGGCCGATATTGCGGCGGCCCGCCATCACCTTGAGCCCCTGCGCCACGAAGGCGCGGTTGAGGCCCTTGAGCTGCGCCACGTCCGCCACCGTGCCCAGCGCGACGATGTCGAGCAAATCGAGCAATTTCGGCTCGGCCCGCGCCGCGAACCAGCCGCGCGCGCGCAACGTGCGGATCAGCGCGGCACCGAGCAGGAAAGCGACGCCCACCGCCGCGAGATGGCCATGCGCGGCGCCCTCCCCCTCGTCCAGCCGGTTGGGATTGACCAGCGCGTGCGCGACGGGGAGCGACGTGGCGCATTTGTGATGATCCACCACCACCACGTCGAGACCCGCATCCCTGGCGGCCTGCAAGGCCTCGAACGCCATCGCGCCGCAATCGACGGTGACCACGAGGCTGGCCCCCGCCTCCGCCAGCCGCACCAGCGCATCGGCGGACGGGCCATAGCCTTCGAGCAGGCGATCGGGGATGTAGGTGCCGGCGCGCAGCCCCAGATCACGCAGCAGACGGACGAGCAAAGCGGCCGAGGTGGCGCCGTCCACGTCATAGTCGCCGAAGATGGTGACCGGTTCCTGATGCTCCACCGCCTGCGCGAGCCGCTCGGCCGCTCTATCCATGTCCCGGAAGATGGATGGGTCCGGCATGAAGGCGCGAATGGTGGGCGCGCGGTGGCTTTCCAGCGCCTCGCGCGCACAGCCGCGCGCCATCAGCAACTGGTCGACGAGCGAATCCGGGCGGAAGCCGCTGTCCGAATCGTCGTTGGCGAGGCCGCGCCAGCGCCAGGGCTGGCCGAGGATTGATCGGGTCACTCCACAGGGGGCGGCGGCACTCATGCCACCGCCCTAGCGGATGATGACGGGCTTGTGAATCGATCCGCCGGCGTCAGGCTTCCGCCGCGCGCAGCACGACATGGCCGACGCGGGGCAGCAGCAGCTTGAGCAGCGGCCCGGTCATCAGCGTCGTCAGCACCGCCATGACCACCAGCATCGTGAACATGTTCTGCGGCAGGAAGCCGAGATCGTAGCCGATGTTGAGCACGATCAGCTCCATCAGCGCGCGGGTGTTCATCAGGCTGGCGAGGATGCTCGATTCGCTGGTGTCGAAGCCGGCGGCGCGCGATGCGAGGAAGACCGGCACCATCTTGCCGCCGATCGCCGCGGCCAGCACGATCGCCAGCCAGCCGAGATCGTTCACCGACAGGCCGAGCAGGTTGGTGCGCAGGCCGGTGAAGGTGAAGAAGATCGGCAGGAAAAAGACCAGCACGAAATTGCCCACCTGCCGGTGCCACGCCTCGACGAAGGCGGTGTGGCGGTGGAACAGCAGACCGCAGGCGAAGCCGCCGAAGATCGCGAAGATGCCGATCTGGTAGGTCAGCATGCCGAGCGCGAACATCAGGCAGAGGGTGATCGCCATCAGGCTGGACGGCACGCGCCCGTCCTCGACGGGGAAGCGTGCCACCAGCCGATCGACCAGCGGGCCGCCGACGTAGCGCAGGGCGAGCAGCAGCGCGCCGATCGCCGCCAGCCGCTCGGCCAGGAACAGCGTCGAGAAAGCGGCGGTCGCATAGGCCGAGATGCAGGCGAGCATCACCCAGCCGGCGACGTCGTTCACGGCCGCCGCCGAGATGGCGACCACGCCGAGCGGGTGCCGGGTGAGATGGAATTCGCGCAGGATGCGGCCGAGCACGGGCACCGCCGTGATCGCGAGCGCGACGCCGCAGAAGAGCGAGTAGATGAGCGGATCGATGCCGGGGGCCACGCTGGGCTGCGAGGCGAAGCCCAGGCCGAGGCCGAGGCCGAAGGGCACCAGCACGGAGACGATGGCGATCATCGGCACCGCGCGCTTCGCCCGCGCCTCGCGCAGGTGGCCGAATTCGAAGTCGGCGCCGATCTGGAACATCAGCAGGATGAGACCGATCTGGCTCAGCATGGTGATCGCCGGGCTTGGCTTGGCGCCGAAGATGGCGAGCGAGGCGCCCGGGAAAAAATGGCCGAACAGCGACGGGCCGAGCAGCAGGCCGGCGACGATCTCGCCGATCACGCCGGGCTGGCCCATGGCGCGGAACGCCCCGTTCAGGATTCGCGCCGCGCCGATCATCAGGATCAGCTGCAGCAGGATGGAAAACAGCAATTGCTCGTTCGCGTGCACCGACGCCATGAAACCCCTCCCGATTTTTCGGCAAGGGATACGCGCATGGCCTGCGCTGTCAATGGAGAGCCCCAGGCGACGGAAACCGTCACCTGGGCGAAGGCCGGGATTGCGTATCGATGAAGCGCAGCGCCCGCCGCCCGTCATCCCGGCATTCGCCGGAATGACGGTTCGCAGTGCCGCCGCTTACTTGGTCTTGTGGTGCTCGCCCTTCACCCAGCGGATGGTGCGCGAGGAGGCCCGCATCACCACGCTGTCGGTGGTCAGCACGCCGTCCCTGCGGCGCTTCACGCCGCCGAGCAGCGAACCGTCGGTGACGCCGGTGGCGGCGAAGATCGCGTCGCCCTTCACCAGATCCTCGAGATTGTAGACGCGGTTGAGATCGGTCACGCCCCACTTCGCGGCGCGCGCCCGCTCGTCGTCGTTGCGGAACAGCAGCCGGCCCTGGAACTGGCCGCCCACGCACGACAGCGCCGCCGCCGCCAGCACGCCTTCCGGCGCGCCGCCCGATCCCATGTACATGTCGACGGTCGATTCCGGATCGGTCACCGAGATCACGCCGGCGACGTCGCCGTCCGGGATCAGGTGGACGCCGCAGCCGAGCGCGCGCAGCTCCGCGATCAGTTTCTCGTGGCGCGGGCGATCGAGCACCATCACGGTGACGTGGTGCGGCTTGCAGCCCTTGGCGGCGGCGAAGGCGGTGACGCGCTCGGTCGGCGTCATGTCGAGATGGACGAGACCCTTCTCGTAGCCCGGCCCGATCGCCAGTTTGTCCATATAGACGTCCGGCGCGTTGAGCAGGCAGCCTTCTTCCGCGATCGCCAGCACGGCGAGCGCATTGGGGCCGGCCTTGGCGGTGATGGTGGTGCCTTCCAGCGGATCGAGCGCGATGTCGATCTTGGGGCCGGTGCCCTTGCCGACCTTCTCGCCGATATAGAGCATCGGCGCCTCGTCGCGCTCGCCCTCGCCGATCACGACGGTGCCGTCGAAATCCAGCTCGTTGAAGGCGTGGCGCATCGCCTCGACGGCGGCGGCGTCGGCGGCTTTCTCGTCGCCGCGCCCGATCAGCTTCGCCGCAGAGATCGCCGCGGCTTCCGTCACGCGCACCATTTCGAGGACGAGGACGCGATCGAGAACCTGACTTGCGGCGATGCTGTTGCTGGGCATGATGCCTCCTTGGTGGGACCCCCGGATTTATCGAGCGATAGGGAAGCCGTGTGACGATGTCGAGAATGGCAGCGTTGGTCTTTCTCGGCACAATCGCCGCGTCAGCGCCTTCTTCCGGAACGGGAATCACCGCCGAGCAGGCCATGGCCCATTATCGGGCCGTGCTGAACGGTGCGAAGGCCGGGACGGGCGCGGCGACCTGCCCGGACGGCGCGGGGAGCGACATCGTGGTGTGCGGGCGCGATCCGCATCCCCAGCCGCGCCTGCCCATGCCCGATCAGCGCGCCGAGCCGGGCGAGGTGGTGCACCATCCGAGCGAACCGCCCCCGGCCACCGGAGCGCTCAACGACAAGCCGCAATGCCAGTATAATTGCGGCCCCTCGCCCGCCCCCGAGACGTGGGGCCGCCTGTTCAAGATATTGAAGGGCGACGACCCCGACGACTGACCGGGTCAGACGTCGAGGATGTGCATCAGCATCGGCGTGCCGAGCAGGCTCTGCGACCCTTCCAGGCGGGCGAGCGCGTCGCTGACCGAACGCTCCGGCCCCTCGTGGGTCACCATCGCGACCAGCACCCCGCCGTCGGGCGTGGTGCCGCGCTGAATCAGGCTTTCGATCGAGACGCCGGCATCGCGCATGGCCGCCGCGATCTCGGCGAGCACACCCGGCCGATCCGCGACCGAGAATCGCAGATAGGCGCGGCCGCGCCGTTCGCCGGCCGGGGCCGGCGCCATTTCGGCGAGGCTCTCCACCGGCATGGCGAAGGCCGGGCCATATTCGCCGCGCGCGATGTCGATCAGGTCGGCGACGACGGCGGATGCGGTCGGCCCCTCGCCGGCGCCACGGCCTTCGAAGAACAGGCGACCGACGAAATTGCCCTCTGCCACCACCGCGTTGAGCGAGCCCGCGACATGGGCGAGCGGATGGTTCGCCGGCACCAGGCAGGGCGCGACGCGCTGGAACAGGCCGGCGGTGCTGCTGCCCTCGGGCTGCGCCTCGGCCAGGCCGACGAGGCGGACGCGATAGCCGAGCGCCTGCGCCTGGGCGATGTCGGCGGCGATGACGTGGCGGATGCCCGAGACGGCCGCCGCGCCGAAATCGATCCGCGATCCGAAGGAGAGGCTGGCGAGGATCGAGAGCTTGTGCGCGGCATCGACGCCGTCGATGTCGAAGCTCGGATCGGCCTCGGCATAGCCCAGCCGCTGCGCCTCGCCGAGGACCTCGGCGAAATCGCGCCCCTCTGCCTCCATGGTGGTGAGGATGTAATTGCAGGTGCCGTTGAGGATTCCGTAGACGCGGCCGATCGCATTGGCGGCGGCGCCCTCGCGCAGGCCCTTGATCACCGGGATGCCGCCGGCCACCGCCGCTTCATATTTGAAAGCGACGCCCTTGCCCTCCGCATCGCCAGCGAGGCCGAGGCCGTGATGCGCGATCATCGCCTTGTTGGCGGTGACGAAATGGCGGCCGGCGGCGATGGTGCGGCGCGCGAGCGTCAGCGCCGGGCCGTCTGCCCCGCCGATCAGCTCGACCACCACGTCGATATCCTCGCGCGCGGCGAGCTCGGCGGCATCGTCCACCCAATCGAAGCGGGTCAGGTCCACACCGCGATCGCGGGTCCGATCGCGCGCCGATACGGCGACGATCTCGATTCCGCGACCGGCGCGGCGCTCCACGATCTCGCGATTGGTGTCGATCAGCTTGATCACGCCGGCGCCGACCGTGCCGAGACCCGCCAGAGCGACACGCAAAGCCTTGGACATCGAAAACCCTCCCGAAAGATGCGGCCGCGCTCGCACGTCGGCGCAGGGAGGGCAAGCCCTATACCCCTCCCCCGCCTTCGCGGGAGAGGGAGGGGCCCCGGCGCAGCCGGGGAGGGTGAGGGTCTTCTTCTTCCGACGCGACGCATCCGAAAAAGAAGACCCTCACCCAACCCTCTCCCGCGAAAGCGGGAGAGGGCTTGTGGGTTACATCACCGGCACTTCACGTTGCCGCGATCGATCGAGCGGCCGAGCAGCGCGCCGCCACCGGCGCCGAGCAGGGTGCCCAGCGTGTTGCCGCCGATCGCGTTGCCGAGCAGGCCGCCGCCGATCGCGCCGATCACCAGGCCGGTCGTGCCGTCGTTGCGGCGGCAATAATAGCGCCCGTCGCCGCCGCGATAGACACGGTCGTCGCGACCGAGCCGGCGCGACTTGTAGCGGCGGTCATAATGGTAGGAGCCTTGGGGATTCCAGTCGTGACGATCGCCCTGCCAGCCGCGATCGGGGCCGCCATGGCGTTGCGCCAGCGCCGGAGCCGGCAGCGCCATCGGCGTCGCCAGCAGCGAAAGCGCGATCGCGCCGAACATCATCTTCTTCATGGGTTCACTCCTCCTGCTCCCCCCGGAACCGGCCGGGCCACCGAAGGGCGCCCGATCCGATCCCGATGGCGGTTATGCGCCGAAGTGCGTGACGCGTCCATGAACCGATGCGTCAGCGAAACGAAAGCTTTATCCGGCCTTCTTGTCGCCCGCCGCATTGACGCCCATCGACTGGAGGTAGCGCTTGATGTTGCGCGCCGCCTGCCGGATGCGATGCTCGTTCTCGACGAGGGCGAGGCGGACATAGCCCTCCCCCTCCTCGCCGAAGCCGACGCCGGGCGCCACCGCGACCTGGGCGTGGGTGAGCAGCTGCTTCGAAAATTCCAGCGCGCCGAGATGGGCCAGCGCCCGCGGGATCGGTGCCCAGCAGAACATCGAGGCCTCGGGCGGCGGCAGTTCCCAGCCGGCACGGCCGAAGCTTTCCACCATCACATCGCGGCGCCGCTTGTAGAGTTGGCGATTGCTCTCGACGATGTCCTGAGGGCCGTTGAGCGCCGCCACCGCCGCCGCCTGGATCGGCGTGAAGGCGCCATAATCCAGATAGGACTTCACCCGCGTCAGCGCCGAGATCAAAGTCTTGTTGCCGACCGCGAAGCCCATGCGCCAGCCGGCCATCGAATAGGTCTTGGACATCGAGGTGAACTCGATCGCCACGTCCTTGGCGCCCGGTACCTGCAGGATCGACGGGGTCGGCGTGTCGCCGAAATAGATTTCCGAATAAGCGAGGTCGGAGAGCACCCACAGCTTGTGCGCCTTCGCGAAGGCGACGACCTGCTCGTAGAAAGCGAGATCGGCCACATAGGCGGTGGGGTTGGAGGGATAGCCCATCACCAGCACCGAGGGCTTGGGCACCGTGTAGGCGACGGCATGTTCCAGCCGCTTGAAGAAATCCGGCCCCGGCGCCGCCGGGATCGAGCGGATCGCGGCGCCCGCGATGATGAAGCCGAAGGTGTGGATCGGGTAGCTGGGGTTGGGCGCCAGCACCACGTCGCCGGGCGCGGTGATCGCTTGGGCGAGATTGGCGAGGCCCTCCTTGGAGCCGAGCGTCACCACCACCTCCGTCTCGGGATCGAGATCGACCCCGAAGCGGCGCTCGTAATAGCCGGCCTGCGCCTTCCTCAGCCCCTTGATGCCCTTCGACGCCGAATAGCCGTGCGCGCCCGGATCGCGCGCGACCTCGCACAGTTTCTCGATGACGTGCGGGGCCGGCGCGCCGTCCGGATTGCCCATGCCGAGATCGATGATGTCCTCGCCTGCCGCACGCGCCGCTGCCTTCATCGCGTTCACTTCGGCGAACACGTAAGGGGGCAGGCGACGGATACGGTAGAAATCCTCGGACATTCTCAAAGACCTTCTGGATGGCTCGCCACCATGGCGGCCGGCGCGCTATAGCCGAATCGCGTCCTGCGGCACAGGCGTGAGTGAACCGGAGAGGTCGATTGGCCCAGAACAGCGATACGCTCGAAGCGCTCCAGCCCACCCTCGAGGAGATCCAGCACTGGACCGGCGTGATGGGCCGTGCCCAGCAGCTCATCCTGGAATATGCCGCGAAGCAGTCGCTGCAGGCGCCGGCCTCCCCCCCCAAGCTGCCCGATTTCTCGGCGCTGTGGACGGCCCCGCAGGCGATGACCTTCGACACCGACAAGCTGGCGCAGGCGCAGGCCGATTTCTGGTCGGAGAGCCTGACGCTGTGGCAGCGCTTCCTCGCGCCCCATTCCGCGCCGCCGGCCCGGGACAACACTGACCGCCGCTTCTCGGCGCCGCAGTGGCGCGACCTGCCGCTGTTCGATCTGATCCGCCAATCCTACCAGATCCTGTCCGAACACATGCTCCGATCGGTCGAGGCGATCGGCGGGCTGCATCCCAAGCAGCAGGAACAGTTGCGCTTCGCGACCAGATCCTTCGTCGAGGCGATGTCGCCCTCCAATTTCGTGGCGACCAACCCGCAGGCGCTGGAGAAGATCATCACCTCCCGCGGCGAGAGCCTGCTCAGAGGCATGGAGAATCTCCTCGCCGATCTCGATCGCGGTCAGTTGACCCACTCGAACCGCGCCGCCTTCCAGGTGGGGCGCGATCTCGCCGCGACGCCCGGCAAGGTGATCCACGAGACGCCGCTCTACCAGCTCATCCAGTACAGCCCGACCACCAAGGACGTGGCCAAGATCCCGCTCGTGATCTTCCCGCCGTGGATCAACCGCTTCTACATCCTCGATCTCAAGCCGGAGAAGAGCTTCGTCCGCTGGGCCGTCGCCGAGGGCCTCTCGGTGTTCATGGTCTCGTGGAAATCGGCCGACGCGAGCATCGCCCATGTCACGCTGGACGATTATGTCGCCGCGCAGATCGATGCGATCGACACGATCCGCGATGCACTCGGCGTCGATTCCGTCCATGCCATCGGCTATTGCGTCGCCGGCACGACGCTGGCGACGACCCTCGCCTATCTCACCGCGCGGGACGAGGCCGCGAAGGTCGCCACCGCCACCTTCTTCACCGCGCAGGTGGATTTCGCCGATGCCGGCGACCTCACCCTGTTCGTCGACGACGCGCAGCTCGATCTCGCGGCCGGACTGGCCGGGGACAAGGGCTATCTCGATGGCCGCTACATGGCCGCCACCTTCAACCTGCTGCGCGGCAAGGACCTGATCTGGAACTATGTCGTCCAGAATTACCTGATGGGCGAGGATCATCCCGCCTTCGATCTGCTGCACTGGAACGGCGACGTCACCAACCTGCCCGCCAGCTGGCATCAGGCCTATCTGCGCGACCTCTATCGCGACAATTTGCTGGCCCGGCCCGGCGCGCTGTCCGTGATGGGCGTGCCGATCGATCTCTCCCGCGTCCTGACGCCCGCTTACGTGCAGGCCGGGCGCGAGGATCATATCGCCCCGCCGCAGAGCGTGTGGAAGATCACCGAGCATTTCCGGGGGCCGCTGCGCTTCGTGCTGGCGGGCTCCGGCCATATCGCCGGCGTGGTCAATCCGCCGGCATCGGGCAAATATCAATATTGGACGAGCGAGGCGCCGGCCACCACGCTCGACCAGTTCGTTGCGGCTGCGAAAGAAACCAAGGGCAGCTGGTGGCCGCACTGGCGCGCCTGGATCGCCGAACGGGGCGGTGGCAGCGTCCCCGCGAGTCGCGCCCGCATTCCCGGCAAGGGCAAGCACAAGGCCATCGAGGACGCTCCCGGACGCTACGTCATCCAGCGGTAACGCGGTTCGTCGCAGGCCGTTTTCGCTTGGCCTCAAAGCTCATGCTGCACTGCACAATAAGCACTTGCAGCAGGGCGCGCGATTGTGTATTGTGCATCGCAACATAAGCGTAACAGTGCACGCGGAGCATGCATGGCCGAAGAGACGAGCAAGCCCGCCACGACGCCCAAGACGGCGCGCGTGGAGACATCGAAGCCGGCGATCGCGGCGAAAGCCGCTACACCGGTAAAGGCTGCGCCCGCTTCCAAGCCGGCGGTCGCGAAGCCCGTCGCCGCGAAGGCGACACCGGCTCCGCAGGCCGCCGCTCCCGTGGCCAAACCAACACCCGCCGTCGCGAAGCCCGCGCCGGTGGCTGCCAAGCCGGCGCCCAGCGCGCCCAAGAGCAAGTCGGTCCCCGTGGCTGCGGCACGCCCTTCCCCGAAGGACGCGCCGAAGCCGGTCGAAGTGGCCGCTCTTAAGGTGGATCTGAAGGCCGAGGCCCCCATCCCCGCAAAGGATGCGCCGAAGCCCGCCGTGAAGGCAGCCGTGACGCAACAGGAGACGGCCCCCGCCGCCGTCCGCATCGAGGGAAGCAAGACCATGAACGAAGCCGTGACCAAGGCCCAGGAAACCGCCAAGAAGTTCACCACCGACGCCGGTGAGAAGATGCAGGCCTTCTTCGGCGACGCCAGCGAGCGCGCCAAGGCCAATTACGAGAAGAGCCTGAAGCTCGCCGAGGAAATGTCCGAGTTCGGCAAGGGCAACATCGAGGCGATCGTCGAGACCAGCAAGCTGGCCACCAAGGGCGCCGAGTCGCTGGGCCAGGAAGCCGCCGATTATGCCCGCAAGTCGTTCGAGAGCGGCACCGCCGCGATCAAGACCTTCGCGTCGGCCAAGTCGCCGACCGAGCTCTTCAAGCTCCAGAGCGACTATGTGAAGTCGTCCTTCGAATCGGCCGTCGCCGAGAGCACCAAGGTCACCGAGGCGTGGCTGAAGCTGGCCGGCGAGATCGCCCAGCCGCTCTCCAACCGCTTCGCGGTTGCGGTCGAGAAGGTGAAGGCCACCGCCGCCATCTGATCCCGTCTCCGAGACGGACACAGGAACGGCCGTCCCGCGAGGGGCGGCCGTTCTCGTTTCGGCTCACCTTGTCCGTTCGCCCTGAGCCTGTCGAAGGGCTGGCCTTCCATCTTCATCGATGCCGGAAGCTACGCCTTTTGGGTTTCCCCGATCCCGGCCCATCGTGACCCTTGCCCTGCCCCCGCGCGATGCCATATTCTGCGCGATGACCATGCAGCAGCACGCCCCCCTCCCCGGCACGCAGATTCGCGCAGTGCCGATTCATGCCATGGCGCAGAAGGACGGCGAGGATGCCGGAACCGGCCTCGGCGTCGCCACGCGGACCCGCACTCGCACCAAGAAGCCATCGCTCTACAAGGTGCTGATGCTCAACGACGATTACACGCCGATGGAGTTCGTCGTGCTGTGCCTGCAGCGCTTCTTCCGGATGAGCATCGAGGATGCGACGCGCGTCATGCTCCACGTCCACCAGAAGGGTGTCGGCGTGTGCGGCGTGTTCAGCCATGAGGTTGCCGAGACCAAGGCGACGCAGGTGGTCGATTTCGCCCGCCAGCACCAGCACCCGCTCCAGTGCACGATCGAGAAGGCGTGAAGCGGGGCTGACCGTCCGCTCGTCCCGTTCGGGCGGAGGGCGGTCGAAGGGTCCAATGCCGACGGTGTAAGGGCGGTCCGGGTCGGGCGCCCGCTTCCCTAATAGCGAAACGCGGTCGCGATCGGCTCGCTGGTCACCGGATATCCCGCGTCATCGGGGATGCAGAGCCAGTCTTCGCCCGCGCGTTGCTCCACCCAGGGCGAGATGATGCGAGGCGGCAATGCCTCGGCCTGCGCGCGCGCCTCCGCGAAGCTGCCGAACCCGGCCAGCCGTTCCAGCAGTCGGCGGGTCGGGAAGATCGCCCGACCGTCGCCGCGCGCGCAGCGATCGAGAATTTCTCCGGCGCTGGCCCAGAAGGCGTGGCTGCTCTCGACGCCGTCGGCCACCGGCTCGACGTCGCGATCGGTACGCGCGAGATAGAAGCGCGTGTCGAACCGGCGGACCACCACCTCGTGCACCGGAAGCCAGCGCGCGAACGGCACCAGATCGGCCGGAGCGGTTTCCACGACGATCCCGGTTTCCTCCGCCGTCTCGCGAATCGCCGCGATGCGTGCCGCGGCATCCACGGGATCGGGATGAGCCGATGGCGCGCGCCCGGCCTCATAGTCCTCCGGATCCAGGCGCCCGCCCGGGAAGACATAGGCACCCGCCGCGAAAGCGAGGGACGCCTCGCGTCGGACAACGAGAAATTCTGGTGCTTTTCCAATCGGTTCGCGCGTCAGTATCAGGGAAGCCGCGTCGATCGGCATCATGGGCGATTCATCCATTCCTGTTCCAAAACCGCATCCGTCTTGCCCATTTGTCATTTGGCTGCTGCGATGCAGCGTGGGATAAAGACGTTCGCACATTCCGGTGCGCCGGCGAAGGGGCGTCGATCATGCCCACCATGATAGCGAGCATTCTCTGCCAGGCGTTCGGCCATCGCCGCCTGCGCACCAAGGTCTGGCATGACGGCGTGGACTATCGCGCCCCATGCGCGCGCTGCGGCGCCCCGATGGTCCGCGACATGCATGACGGGTGGCGCGCGTTCGACTGGGCCAAGGACGCCCCGCCGGGCTCGCAGGAGCGCCTCGCGCGGCCGCATCACGACAATTGACGCCCGACCCTTGACGGGGGCGGCCCGCCCGATCCTCGCTCAGCCGGCTTCCACGAAGGGATAGCGCGCGCGCAAGCTGTCGGACGCGCGCTCGACGATGGCGATCTCGTGCACCGCGCCGGCCGGGCGTATGTCCCAGTTGCAATGGGCGTGGGTCTCGCGCGAATAGACCTTCACCGCGCCGACCACCTTGCGCCAGCGCGCGCCACCGCCGCCATGCGCCTTGGCGAGATCGCGGATCAGCAGGTCGCACAGTTCGGAGCCGGTCATGCCCGCTCCCGTGGCGCGAACCGCTGCCGATGTCGAGTGGCGGCCGGGGCCGCCCGCTGGTAGGAGGAGGAATGCGATCCCTGCTCCTCCTGCTGCTCGGCCTCGTCGCGGGTGCCGCCCTGTTTCATGTCTATTATCTCGGCCTCGCGCCGGCGAAACGCTGCGCCTGGGACCATCCGCTGGACGGCGGCGCGCGCGATGCCTGCACGGCCCGGGCGACGTTCGCCGGCTATGCGAACGGCGCCCGCAAGCAACTCGATCATCTCATCGATGACGTGAGCCACTGAGGAAGTAACCGGCGGGCGTGGTGGAGCTGAGGGGAATCGAACCCCTGACCTCTGCAGTGCGATTGCAGCGCTCTCCCATCTGAGCTACAGCCCCGCGCCGCCGGTGGGCGCTCCCTTTAGCGACGGTTTACCGGGCTGGCAACGCGCAAAAGGCGCGCCTCCGAAAATGATCGCCCTTCTCGCCGCGACGGCTGGTCGCGACCGCCTGTCGATTGGCCGCGCGAACGCTCCGACGCAGCCGTAACGATCGGAACGGCAACGCTTTTCTTGGGTTTTAGGGGTGATCGCACGGACGGCCACCGATCGGCGGCCGATATCGTGCGGCAGGCTTTTCCCGGTTGCAGGAGAAAGGACGTCCCCATGGGCTACGAACGCAACGACCGCCGCTATGGCTATGGCCGCGATTATCGCGGCGACCCCCGCGACACCCGCTACGACAACCCCGCCGACCGCGGCTTCTTCGATCGCGCGGGCGACGAGGTTCGCTCCTGGTTCGGCGACGAGGAGGCGGAACGCCGCCGCCGCATGGATGAAGCCTATGACGAGCGCTACGAGCGCGAACATGGCCGCTACGACGGCGGACGCTATGCCGATCCCTCGGTCGGCGGCTATCGCAGCCCGGATCGCTATCCGAACTGGGCGCGCTCGAATCGCGACGAGGGCTATCGCTCGTCCGGATATTCGCGCGGCTATGCGCCGAGCTCCTACCATTATCCGGCGACGGGCGAGGACCGCCAGTTCGAGACCGGCTATCCGGACGGCGTCCGCACCCGCAGCTACGCCGACACCGGCTATCGCTACGGCAGCGACCGCGACACGCGGGGCGAGGAATATCGCGCGCAATATGGCCGCGGATCGAGCCAGCGCGACGATCGCGATCACGACGTCCACGGCTATGGCAATTGGCGCAATCGCCAGATCAGCCAGTTCGATCGCGACTATGACGAATATCGCCGCGAGCATCAGTCGCGCTTCGAGAACGAATTCGCCGGCTGGCGGCAGACTCGCCAGACCCAGCGCGATTCGCTCCGCACGGTGACCGAGCATATGGAAGTGCTGGGATCGGACGGCGCGCATGTCGGCAAGGTCGATCATGTGCGCGGCGATCGCATCCTGCTCACCAAGTCGGATCGCGACGCCGGCGGGCACCATCACTCGATTCCGTCGTCGTGGATCAAGACGGTCGACACCAAGGTCCACCTCGCCAAGACGGCCGCCGAAGCGCAGCAGGCCTGGCGCGACGAGGACGACAATCGCGGCCTGTTCGGCGGCCGCGATCGCGATGAGGACGATCGCGGCGGGACCAATCTCAACCGGAGCTTTTCCGGCACCTACTGAGGCGCGGTAACGCCGCACCGAGGGCGAGGCCCGGCCGAGCGATCGGCCGGGCCTTTTCGCATGGCTTCCGCCCGGTGCCTTATGGGGATACATCGGCGCCGGGAGTTTGGGACGGAAGGACCAGGCGATGCGCTACGAGGTTTCCGGCACGACGATGCAGACCGTCTCGATCGATCTCGAGGCGGGCGAACGGCTCTACAGCCAGACCCACAGCATGGCCTGGATGAGCGACACGATCGCCATGCAGACGCATACCGGCGGCGGCCTGTTCGCGGGGCTGAAGCGGGCGGTGGGCGGCGGCACCTTGTTCATCGCGGAATTCACGGCCGAGCGCGCCGGGCACATCGCCTTCGCCCCGCGCTTTCCGGGGCAGATCATGCCGTTCCGGCTGGCACCGGGCCAGTCGCTGATCTGCCGCAAGGAAACCTTCCTGTGCGCCGAGCAATCGGTGACGCTGGACATCGCCTTCCAGCAGCGGCTGGGCGCGGGCTTCTTCGCGGGCGAGGGCTTCATCCTCCAGCGCGTGACCGGGCCGGGGACGGTGTTCCTCGATCTCTCGGGCGAGGTGGTGGAGAAGAGCCTGGCGCCGGGCGAGCGGCTGCTCGTCCATGCCGGCCATATCGGTATCCAGGAGCCGAGCGTCGCCACCGACATCCAGATGATGCGGGGTTTCCGCAACGTCCTGTTCGGCGGCGAAGGCCTGTTCCTCGCGACGCTCACCGGGCCGGGCAAGGTGTGGCTGCAATCGATGCCGATCCTCAACCTCGCCGAGGAGATCGCCCGCTACATGCCGGGCGACCGCCGCGAATCGACGAATTTCGGCGCGGTGGCCGGCACCGGCGCGGCCGGCGCGGTGGTCGGCGGCCTGCTCGGCAGCATCTTCGGCAACGAGTGACGCGCCTCTAGCCCTCTCCCGCCTTCGCGGGAGAGGGGATGATGCTTACGCCATCCTTATATCCCCGCGCCGAACCGCTCCTCGAAAGCTGACGCCCCCGCGCCCTAATCACGCCGCGCAACGCCACGCGGCGATCCTCGCCGCGCGTCCGTCTTTTCGAGGACTTGTCCCATGCAGGATATTCTCTGGGTCGCGGCGATGGTCGGGCTGCTCGGCCTGACGCTCGCTTATGTCCGCCTCTGCGATCATGCGTGAGGCGCGGCCATGACCATCGACCTCTGGCTCGCCGCGATCACCGCGATCGGCCTCCTCCTCTATCTCGTCGCGGTGCTGCTGCGGCCCGAGAAATTCTGAGCCCGGAGAATATTCCATGACCGCTTCAGGCTGGATCCTGATCCTCGTCTTCACGGGCCTGCTGCTGGCGCTGACCAAGCCGGTCGGCGCTTGGCTGTTCGCGCTCTACGAAGGCCGCCGCACCCCGCTCCATGCCCTCCTCGGCCCCGTCGAGCGCGGTTTCTACACGCTTTCCGGCATCGATCCGAACGAGGAGCAGAGCTGGCGCCGCTACGCCGTGCACATGCTCGTGTTCAACGCGGTGCTGATGCTCTTCACCTACGCCATCCTGCGCCTGCAGGCGGCGCTGCCGTGGAATCCGATGGGCTTTGCCGGCGTCGCGCCGCATCTCGCCATGAACACGGCGGTGAGCTTCACCACCAACACCAACTGGCAGAGCTATTCGGGCGAATCGACCATGTCGAACCTCAGCCAGATGCTCGGCCTCACCATCCACAACTTCCTCAGCGCCGCGACCGGCATCGCGCTCGCCTTCGCGCTGTTCCGCGGCTTCGCGCGGCGCGAGACGAAGACGATCGGCAATTTCTGGGCGGATTGCACGCGCGTCACGCTCTATTTGCTGCTGCCGCTCTGCGTCGCCTATGCGCTGTTCCTGGTCGCCTGCGGCGTGCCCCAGACGCTCGCCGCCTCGCTGGACGTCACCACGCTGGAAGGCGCCAAGCAGACGCTGATGCTCGGGCCGGTCGCCTCCCAGGAAGCGATCAAGATGCTCGGCACCAATGGCGGCGGCTTCTTCAACGCCAATTCCGCCCATCCGTTCGAGAACCCGACCGCGCTCACCAACTTCGTGCAGATGGTGTCGATCTTCCTGATCGGCTTCGGCCTCACCTGGTGCTTCGGCAAGGCGGTGGGCAACACCCGGCAGGGCTGGGCAATCCTCTCCGCCATGGTGCTGATCTTCCTCGCCGGCGTGGCCGTCTGCTACAGCCAGGAAGCGGCCGGCAACCCGGTGCTTCACCATCTCGGCGTCGCGGGCGCGAACATGGAGGGCAAGGAGGTCCGCTTCGGCGCCGCCGCCTCCTCGCTGTTCGCGGTGGTGACGACGGCCGCGTCCTGCGGCGGCGTCGACGCCATGCACGACAGCTTCACGGCCCTGGGCGGCCTGATCCCGCTGTTCAACATGCAGCTCGGCGAGGTCGTGATCGGCGGCGTCGGCGCGGGCATCTACGGTTTCCTGCTGTTCGCCATCCTCGCCGTGTTCGTCGCCGGGCTGATGGTGGGCCGCACGCCGGAATATGTCGGCAAGAAGATCGAGAGCCGCGAGGTCAAGCTCGCGGTGCTGGCGATCGCGGTGCTGCCGCTGATCATCCTGGGCTTCACCGCGATCAGCTCGGTGGTGGCCGCCGGCCTCGCCGGTCCGCTCAACAAGGGGCCGCACGGCTTCTCGGAGATCCTCTACGCCTTCACCAGCGCGGTCGCGAACAACGGATCGGCCTTCGGCGGCCTGACCGCGGCCACCCCTTATTATGACGGGATGCTGGCGATCGCGATGTGGATCGGCCGCTTCTTCATCATCGTGCCGATGCTGGCGATCGCCGGATCGCTCGCCGCCAAGAGGCACACGCCGGAAAGCGCCGGCTCCTTCCCGACGACCGGCCCTCTGTGGGTCGGCCTGCTGGTCGGCATCGTGCTGATCCTCGGCGGCCTCACCTTCCTGCCCAGCCTCGCGCTCGGTCCCATCGCCGATCATCTCGCGATGATCCGCGGCCAGCTCTTCTGAAGGTCAAAGCCATGGCCCGTTCCGCCACTCTCTTCACCCCCGAGCTGATCCTGCCTGCGGTGGGGGATTCCTTCCGCAAGCTCAACCCGAAGGAGCTGATCCGCAACCCGGTGATGTTCGTCACCGCCTGCGTGGCCGCCTTGCTCACCGTGCTGCTCGTGATCGGGCACGACAGCCTGGGCATCGGTTTCAAGCTGCAGCTGGTCGTCTGGCTCTGGCTGACCGTGCTGTTCGGCACCTTCGCCGAAGCCCTCGCCGAAGGCCGCGGCAAGGCGCAGGCCGCCTCGCTGCGCGCCACCAAGGCGGAGCTGACCGCCAAGCGCGTGAAGGGGAGCGGGGTGGAACCCGTCCCCGCCAGCGCGCTGCGCAAGGGCGACGTGGTGCTGGTCGAGACCGGCGATCTCGTCCCCGCCGACGGCGAGGTGGTCGAGGGCGTCGCCAGCGTCAACGAGGCGGCGATCACCGGCGAGAGCGCGCCGGTGATCCGCGAGGCGGGCGGCGACCGGTCGGCCGTCACCGCCGGCACCCGGGTGATCTCGGACCAGATCAGGGTGCGCGTCACCGTCGATCCGGGCCAGGGCTTCCTCGATCGCATGATCGCGCTGGTCGAGGGCGCGGAGCGACAGAAGACCCCGAACGAGATCGCGCTGACCATCCTGCTCGTCGGCCTCACCATCATCTTCCTGATCGCGGTCGGCACCATTCCGGGCTTCACCGCCTATGCGGGCGGCGCGGTGCCGGTGGCGATCCTCGCCGCGCTGCTGATCACCCTGATCCCGACCACCATCGCCGCCCTGCTCTCGGCGATCGGCATCGCGGGCATGGACCGGCTGGTGCGCTTCAACGTGCTCGCCAAGTCCGGCCGCGCGGTGGAGGCGGCGGGCGACGTCGACACGCTGCTGCTGGACAAGACCGGCACCATCACCATCGGCGACCGTGCCGCCACCGAGTTCCGGCCGGTCGCCGGCGTGACCCAGGCGGAGCTGGCCGAGGCGGCCCTGCTCGCCAGCCTGGCCGACGAGACGCCCGAGGGCCGCTCGATCGTGGCGCTGGCCCGCGAGGCGTTCGCGGTGAAGACCGAGGCGCTGCCTGCCGGCGCCGAGATCATCCCCTTCACCGCGCAGACCCGCATTTCGGGCGTGAAGGCCAACGGCTCGACCATCATCAAGGGGGCGGTCGATTCTGTCCTTCGATATTCCCCGTTCGCTTCGAGCGGAGGGTCGAGCGAAGTCGAGACCCGCAGTCGAGAAGCTGTTCTCGACGGGCGCATCTCGACTGCGCTCGATGCTGCTCGAACCGAACGGAATGGGTCTGCCGAAGCCGAGCTGCGCCGCGCCACCGACGAGATCGCCCGCGCCGGCATGACCCCGCTGGCGGTGGCGAAGGACGGCCGGCTGCTCGGCTCGATCGCGCTCAAGGACATCGTCAAGGCCGGCATCAAGGAGCGGTTCGGCGAACTGCGCAAGATGGGCATCCGCACGGTGATGATCACCGGCGACAACCCGCTCACCGCCGCCGCCATCGCCGCCGAGGCGGGCGTGGACGATTTCCTCGCCCAGGCGACGCCCGAGGACAAGCTGGAGCTCATCCGCAAGGAGCAGCAGGGCGGCAAGCTCGTCGCGATGTGCGGCGACGGCACCAACGACGCCCCGGCGCTGGCCCAGGCCGATGTCGGCGTGGCGATGAACACCGGCACGCAGGCCGCGCGCGAGGCCGGCAACATGGTCGATCTCGACAGCGACCCGACTAAGCTGATCGAGGTCGTCGGCCTCGGCAAACAGCTGCTGATGACGCGCGGCGCGCTGACCACCTTCTCGGTCGCCAACGACGTCGCCAAATATTTCGCGATCATCCCGGCGATGTTCGTGGCGATCTATCCGGGCCTGGCGGTGCTCAACGTCATGGGCCTCGCCACGCCGCAGTCGGCGATCCTGTCCGCGATCATCTTCAACGCGCTGATCATCCCGCTGCTCGTGCCGCTCGCGCTCAAGGGCGTGACGTACCGCCCGATCGGCGCCGGCCCGCTGCTGCGCCGCAATCTCGCCATCTACGGCGTCGGCGGCCTCCTCGCCCCCTTCGTCGGCATCAAGCTGATCGACCTCGTGGTCGGCGGCCTGCACCTCGCCTGAGGATCATATCATGAGCAAAGACCTCACCACCTCGCTCCGCCCCGCATTCGTCATGACCGGCCTGTTCGCCCTGACGCTCGGCATCGCCTACCCCCTCGCCATCACCGGCATCGCGCAGGTCGCTTTGCCCCGCCAGGCGAACGGCAGCATCGTCGAGCAGGACGGCAAGGCGATCGGCTCCGAACTGATCGGCCAGAATTTCGCCGCCGACCGCTATTTCCACCCGCGCCCCTCGGCCGCCGGCAAGGGCTATGACCCCACCGCCTCGTCCGGCTCCAATTACGGCCCGACCAGTCAGGCGCTGGCCGACCGGGTGAAGGGCGACGTCTCCAAGCTTTCCGTACCAGGGACAACACTTCCACCCGACCTGGTCACGGCCTCCGCCTCGGGGCTGGACCCCGATATCAGCCCCGAGGCGGCTTTGTACCAGGTGAACCGGGTGGCCGCCGCCCGCCACGCCGCGCCGGCCGAGGTGGAGGCGCTGGTGCGGCGTTCGATCGACACGCCGGTCCTGCCCTTCCTGGGCGACCGCCGCGTCAACGTGCTGGCGCTCAACCGCGCGCTGGACCGGGTGGCACCGGCGGGGCAATAAGCCTCAGAGGCGGCCCCGGCCGTAATGGCTCGGCGGCATGCCGAGCACGCGGTGGAACATCGCGGTGAAGGAGCTGGGGCTGTCATAGCCGACATCGGCGGCGATGGTGGTGATGGGGCGCCCCTCCCCCAGCATCGAGAGCGCCGCCATCAGCCGGATCTGCTGGCGCCAGGCGGCGAAGGCCATGCCGGTCTCCACCCGGAAGGCGCGGGTGAAGGTGCGCCGGCCCATCCCCGCCTCCCGGGCGAGCGCATCGAGATCGCGCTGGTCGGCGGGATCGGCGACGATGATGTCGCAGACCCGTCGCAACCGCCGGTCACGCGGCATCGGCGCGGAGAGCGGGCTGGCCGGCGCGCGGGCGATCTCGTCGAGCAGCAGGCGCACGATCTGCCCCTCTCGGCCCGCCGCATCGTAGCTGGCATCGAAGGCCAGTGCCTCGTGGATCAGCGCACGCACCAGCGACGAGACGTCGAACACCCGCGCCTCGCCCAGTTGGCCGGGCAGGTCGCCATCGATGTGGAGCCGTATGCAGGTCACCGGCCCCCGGCAGGCGACCTCATACCGGATGCCCGTCGGAAGCCAGATCGCGCGGTGCGGCGGCAGCACATGGCCGGCCGTTTCCGTCGCCACCGACATGACGCCGGTGAGCGCATAGCAAATCTGCGCGCGATCGCGGCTGTCGAGGGGTTCGACATGCCCGGCCGCATGATGATCGGTCATCCCGATCACCGGATGGTTGGCCAGCGGCAGGTCCACACTGCGCTTCATGACACCAGCCTAACGCATGATCGCGCCGATGCCCACTGGCCATGACTTGCGTGCCGGCGGGTTCCGATCCATGACCGGCCGTTCAGGGAGAGGCGACGACGGAACCGCAGCGCGACAGGCCCGACGACGGCACGGCCCGGGAGACCATCCTCTCGCGGCTGGCGCGGACCTATGGGCAGGCGCTCGGCCGCTTCTTCGAGCGGCGGGTGGCGGTGAAGGCCGATGTGCCGGACCTGGTGCAGGACGTGTTCCTGCGCCTGTCCCGCATGCCGGATCCGGCCGCGATCGAGAAGCCCGAGCATTTCCTGTTCGTCACCGCCGCCAACGTGCTCAAGGATCGCGCCCGGCGCGACGCGGTGCGCGGGGCCGGCCTGCATGACGAATTGATCGACGGCGATCTGACAGGTTCGGAGATTCCGCCAGACCGCGTCTTGGAGAGCAGGGAAGCGGCGGACCGCCTGCAGGCGGTGCTGCTCGAGCTTCCCGAACGGACCCGCGACATCTTCGTGCTGCGCGTGCTGGAGGGAGTGAAGATGGCCGACGTCGCCCGCACCTTCGGCATCTCGACGCGCGCCGCCGAGAAGCACCAGGCCAAGGCGCTCGCCCGCGTGACCGCCGCGCTGGAGGACTGGCGCCATCGCTGACACCGCCCTCCTCGCCGAAGCGGCGCTGTGGCGCGAGCGCATGGATGCGCCAAGCGATGCGACGCGCGCCGCCTTCGCCCTGTGGCACGGCGGCAGCGCGGGCCATGCCGAAGCCTATGCGCGGGTGAGCGCCGCCCGCGACGCGGCGCAGGCGCTGGCCGAGCAGCCGGCTCTGCTGTCACTGCGCCAGCAGACGCTCGCGCGCACCATGCTCGGCCGCAAGCCGGCGCGGGTGCGGCACAGGGCGGTCGCCGCGGCCGTGCTGCTGCTGGCCGGCGCGCCGCTCGCCGCGCTCGGCATTCATGCCTGGGCACCCAAAGCCGTCGCGCCGGTGGCCGGCGAGACCTTCCGCACCGGCATCGGCCAACAGGCCGACGTCACGCTGCCCGACGGATCGACCGTCACGCTCGACACCGCGAGCCGGCTGGACGTGCGCTATGACGGCGACGTGCGGCGGGTGCTGCTCGACGGGCAGGGCTGGTTCAAGCTCAAGCCCGATGCCAAGCCCTTCCTGATCGTGGCGGGCGGGCACAGCTTCTCGGCCGATCAGGGCAGCTTCGACGTGCGCACCGATTCCGGCCGGGTCCGCGCCTTCGCGGCCGACGGCCGGCTGATGCTGACCAGCGGCGATTCCTCGGTGGCGGTGGATCCGGGCCATATCCTCGCCGCGCGCGGCAACGACGTGCTGATCCGCACGCTGGACGATCCCGCGAGCTTCACCGGCTGGCGCACCGGCCTGCTCCAGTTCGACGACGTGCCGCTGGCCGAGGCGGCGGGCGAGCTCAACCGCTATCGCCACCGCCCGATCCGCGTCGCCGACAACCGGGCGGCCGCGCTGCGCGTCTCCGGTGCCTTCCACACGGCCGAGACCCCGGCTTTCGTCGATGCGCTCACCTCGGGCTTCCCCGTGCGCGTGAAGCAGGATAGCAGCGAGGGGATCGTCATCGCCTCGCGCTGAGGGAATGGAAAAAAAGTTTCCGAGGGGGTTCGGCTTTTGAAAGGCCCTGCGTCTTGTCCCTTGAAGGTCCCGCATACGACGGGATCGCGAGGGAGGAGGTGGGTGCCATGGCGATATCGGTCCATTCATGCCAGCGCTGCCATGGCCATGCTCCTGGCGACCGCCTTGTGGCCGGGCCGCTCGATCGCGGCGCCTCCCCTCGGCTTCGACATTCCGCGCGGCGCGCTGTCGGATGCGCTGGCCAGCTTCGCACGGCAGAGCGGGCGGCAATTGCTGTTCGCGCCGGCGGACGTGGCGGGCAAGCGCGCCCCATCCGTGCACGGCCGGCTCGATCCGGATCGCGCGCTGGCGCGGCTGCTCGCCGGCACGGGCTTCCGCGCCCGCGCCGCGCCGGGGGGCGCCACGCTGCTGGAACGAGTGCCCATGGCTAGGCCGGCCCTCCGCCCCGGTCCCGCCGAGTCCGATGCGATCGCGCCGGCCGACATGGCGACGGCGCCCGACATCGTCGTGGTCGGCACGCCGGGCGGCGGCAGCCGGCGGCAGGAGGCGGCCTTCGCGGTCACCAGCATCGACCGCGCGGCGATCGACCGGCTGGCGCCCGCCAGCACCGCCGACGTGCTCAAG